>JAEEGL012776823.1_pt1 | contig 25679 bp, 22 predicted proteins | sample 9134231 | NCBI WGS metagenome assembly JAEEGL01 (sample SAMN16246548, study PRJNA631951) | gut metagenome | biome: gut microbiome; feature: rumen; material: fiber-attached | host: Bos | place: Iran: Karaj | collected 2018-10 | reverse complement strand
TATTCTTCCCGGAGGTTGCCACTTCTCTAAAATTAGGGAATTCGACGACTCCACTAAAGAAGAGATCCTTTCTACTATTCGCTCTTGGTTGAAATAGGTTTTTAGGCATGTTTTTCTGTCTCAAACAGGCAGATTTGAATAATATCTGAATCGAAATAAAAAAATACTTTTCGGTTTGGATATTTTTTTGTAATTTTGCAAGCGGAAAAGAGTGCGCTATTTATATGGTGTGTTCTGCCGCTGGATATGAAACAATAAAACACTGATTATATGAACACTACACTTCAAGAACTAACCGACAAAATCTATGCAGAGGGCGTAGAGAAGGGTAAAGCCGAGGCCGCTATTATCATTGCCGAGGCAGAGCAGAAAGCAAAAGAGATAGTAGCTGCTGCAGAGAAAGAGGCTGCTAAGAAACTGGCTGAGGCTGAAAAGAAATCTCAGGAATTGGACAAAAACACTCGCTCTGAGTTGCATCTTTTTGCTGAGCAGTCGGTGAATGCTCTCAAAACCGAGATTACCAACCTGCTCTGTGATCGTCTTGTGTCTGATAGCGTAAAAGCTGCTACTGCAGATCCTAAGTTCATGCAGAAACTAATTGCTGACCTTGCTTCTCAACTCGCTAAAGGTGGCGAAGTCGTGATCGAAGCAAAAGATGCTGAGGCTTTGAAAAAATACTTTGCCCAGAATGCGAAAGATATGCTCCAGAAAGGCATTGAGATTCGTGAAGTAAAAGGCATAAAGACTCAGTTTGCCATTGCTCCCCAAGATGGCGGTTACAAACTTGCATTCGGCGATGACGAGTTCATTGCTTATTTCAAAGAATTTCTGCGTCCCCAACTTATTGAACTCCTCTTTTAAGAAGACTTATGGGTTACGAATATTTAATCTCTGGATTGGAGGATTTGCAACTTGGACAAAGAGCAAAACTGCCGTTTGATGAACTCATGCAGTTGCTTGAAGAGCAGATGAAACCTGCCGATTTCAAGTTGATTAGTCTCCTGCAAAAGAAGCAGGATGATCCCGATATCCTTGCTCTGATGGAAGAAGATTCTGTGCTCGACCGTTATCATGAAACTTCTCTCTCTGAAGATGATTTTCGGACTCAATTGCTGTACGAACAAGGTATAAAATGCAAAAACCGCTTCGTTCGTGCATGGTTAGAGTTCAATTTGAATGTCAACAACGTGCTTGCAGCAGCTGTCTGCCTGAAGCATGGATATGATGTGGAGAAGGTGGTTGTTGGTACAAACGATGTGGCTCAGCAGTTGAGAAAAGGCTTGATAATGAAGAATGTGAATCTTGCTGTTCTTTTGCCGGAATTGAAAGAGATCGTGGCTATCTCTGAGATAACCGATCTGCTCAATCGAGAGAAACACATCGATGCTCTGCGCTGGAGATGGTTGGAGGATACCACGCGATTCAAATATTTTGAAGTCGACAATGTGCTTGCATATTATCTGCAGGCCACCATACTGCATCGTTGGGATGATCTAACTCGAGAGCAAGGTGAGGAAGTATTCCGACAGATAATAGGAGACTTGAAGGGAAAAGTTAAATTCGATAATAAAAACTACTAATATATGGCTACTACTGGTAAAGTAAAAGGCATCATCGCAAACCTCGTGACCGTGGGTGTGGATGGTGCTGTATCACAAAACGAAATCTGCTATATTCATATCGGTGATACCCGACTGATGGCAGAGGTAATCAAAGTAACAGGCGAAAATGTGTTCGTGCAGGTGTTTGAATCCACTCGCGGACTCAAGGTCGGCAATTTGGTGGAATTCACTGGTCACATGCTGGAAGTAACTCTGGGGCCTGGTCTGCTCTCTCGCAACTACGACGGTCTGCAGAACGACTTGGATAAGCTCACGGGCGTATTCTTGAAACGTGGAGAATATAATTTCCCGCTTAATGAAGAAAAACTCTGGGACTTCAAACCTATTGCCAAAGTAGGCGACAAAGTTGTGGCTGCCACATGGTTGGGAGAAGTTGATGAGAATCATCAGCCGCATAAGATCATGGTGCCCTTTGTGATGCAAGGCGAGTATACTGTGAAGTCGATTGTGCCTGCAGGCGAGTACAAAATCAGTGATACCATCGCTGTATTGCTCGATTCTGAGGGCAACGAACACGTGGTAACAATGATTCAAAAATGGCCTGTTAAGAAGGCTATCACTGCATATAAGTCGAAACCGCGTCCATTCAAACTCCTTGAGACTGGCGTCCGCACTATAGATACTGCCAATCCTATCTGCGAGGGTGGAACAGGTTTCATTCCTGGACCTTTCGGTACTGGAAAAACGGTGCTCCAGCATGCCATTTCCAAACAGGCTGAGGCTGATATTGTAATTATTGCAGCATGCGGTGAACGTGCCAACGAGGTGGTAGAGACTTTCACTGAATTCCCGGAATTGGATGACCCCCATACTGGAAGAAAACTGATGGAGCGCACCATCATTATCGCCAATACTTCCAATATGCCTGTGGCTTCGCGTGAAGCATCGGTTTATACCTCTATGACTATTGCCGAGTACTATCGCTCTATGGGTTTGCGCGTGTTGCTTATGGCAGATTCTACTTCGCGTTGGGCACAAGCACTTCGTGAAATGTCTAACCGTATGGAAGAGTTGCCTGGTCAGGATGCATTCCCCATGGACCTTTCCGCTATCATCGGTGCTTTCTATGCTCGTGCTGGTTATGTATATCTTAACAATGGTCAGACGGGTTCTGTAACTTTCCTTGGTACTGTTTCGCCTGCTGGTGGTAACCTGAAAGAGCCTGTAACAGAGGGCACAAAGAAGGCGGCTCGTTGCTTCTATGCACTTGAGCAGGCGCGTGCTGACAGAAAACGCTATCCCGCTGTCAACCCGATTGACTCATACTCAAAATATTTGGAATATCCTGAATTCGAAGAATATATTTCTGAGCGTATCAACAAAGAGTGGATACCGAAGGTTAACCATATGAAGACTCTGTTGCAGCGCGGTAAAGAGATTCAGGAGCAAATCAATATCTTGGGTGACGATGGCGTTCCGGTTGATTATCATGAGCAATTCTGGAAGAGTGAGGTCATCGACTTTGTTATTCTTCAGCAGGATGCTTTCGATAAAATCGATGCAGTTTGTCCTCTCGAGCGTCAGGAGTATATGCTTGACTTGGTGATGGATATCTGCAAGCACGATTATGATTTCGACAACTTCGTTGATGTAAACGACTACTTCAAGCGTGTCATCAACTTGCTGAAACAGATGAACTACAGCGAGTTCCAGTCGCCTCAGTTTAAAGACTACGAGCAGAAACTTCAAGCGCTTCTTGCAGAGAAGCAAGTTGCTGCGTAATTCAACAACTCTTGCAGAGCCATGGGGTAGCCATGGCTTTGTTTGTATAAATAAGTAATGCTATGTTGCAGATAGGAAACAAAATGCCGACTTTTAGCGTGGTCGACGAGCAGGGCAGGGTGGTAACCGACCGTGATTTGATTGGAAAGAAAACAGTAGTCTATTTCTATCCCAAAGACTCTACTCCTGGTTGTACTGCTGAGGCTTGCAATATCCGTGATAACTATCACGCTTTTCTTGCTCAAGGTTATCAGGTCTATGGAGTAAGCAAAGACTCACAGGCTTCTCATATCCGTTTCAAAGAGAAATATGCCTTGCCATTCCCATTGCTTTCTGATCCTACTACCGAGATGCTCCAGGCTTTTGGCGCATGGGGAGAGAAAAAGATGTATGGTAAAACCACTATGGGCACTCTACGTAAGACCTTCATCTTCAATGAAGAAGGAATCCTGGAGCGAATAATCGAAAAGGTGGATACAAAGAACCACACCGAGCAGATTTTGTAGTTGATCAAAATGCATAGAGGCAATGAAACTCTTGCGCGAAATATTGGGTTATGCGATTGGCGGTTTGATGTTTGTAGTCATATTGCCGGTATTGATGTGGCTTTGCTCATGCATGCCCTCGTTTGAAAATACTGCATTGTGGCAGATTGTTGTAGCAATAGTGCTGTGTGTATGTGGTATCTCGCTAAGTGTATGGTCTATTGTCTATATGCGGAAGGTTGGCAAAGGTAACCCTATGGATGCTTTTGGTCATGAAGTTGCGCCTCGCACTCACCATCTGATGACTGATGGTCCTTATCGTCTCAGCCGTAATCCTATGCTTACTGGCACATTCCTGTATCTTATCGGATTGTGTGTCTTGCTCTTCACTTGGCAGGCATTGCTGTTTTTCATCCTGTTTGTATGCATCATGCTTCTGCAAGTACGCTCCGAGGAAAAACGTTTGCTACGCGATTTCGGAGATGAATACGAAGCTTATTGCAGTCGTACCGGGCGGTTTCTGCCGTTTACTTATAATAAAAAGTTATAAGTTTTCAATTGGGTGATTGTGCACTAATGTAAATATATGGAAATAAGAACCAAACTTGCAGACGCAAAGGAGGCTTTGCAAAAGTGCAACCTCTGTACTGATCATTTGTTTATTGTCTTCCCCAATGAACCTAAGTATTGGTTCTTCGATTATGAAGATGAGTTGTATAATTTCATGCCTGATATAGAGTTGAATATTGAAGCGCACGGAGGTTATATGATCGACGAGTGGCAGTTTGTTGATGCCGATCAGAATCTGATGGATGTCCGCGTTGTTGTCACTCTTGAACTGGAATAATCTATTCGCTAATATCTATTAATTATTATTTGTCTCCATGGATCCGTTAATTCGATTTAAATTGCCTAAATGGCAGAAAATACTGAGTAAATCTTGGCCCAAAGAACTCCTTATGACCTTCATTGGAGCCACCTTGTCAATTATCTTGACTTTTGGAACTGCACATATAGTTGGCGAGAAAGAAAAGAAGGAAGATGGGCGTCAGGCTGCTATGATGGTTATACACGATATGGATAACACAGCTGAGATTTTGGAAGGACTCGCTAAAAAAGAAGAGTCTAACTTCAATATGGCTCAACATGTATTCAATAACGTTGCTACTATAGATGACATCAGTATTGACACTCTGTGGTCGGTTGCCGACTATTTGGTTTCATCTGGAGAAACGAGATTCAATCTGGATGATTCCAGCGAGAAGGTGTTCCTCAGCAGTCAGGATAACTGGAAGAATATCAACAACCCCGCTTTTATTGATGCAGTCCAGGAATTCTATCATGAGCGACGTATCATATACGACAATTTCAATAAGTTGAGATATTTTCTCCTGCCTATTCCCGAAGAGGAGTATTATTGCTATGCCGATAATATTCTTGATATGCAGTTGGAGTTGCCTCAATTCCTGAGAGGTTATGCAGATAACAAAAATGTTGATTTTTATATCACGAGTTCTTTTGTTAGAAGACGCTACTACAACACATATGCTGATATGTTTCGTTCTAATGCCAACAGATGCAAATTCATGATGGGTATAACCGACGAAGAACTGGCAAGTTATGTGGAAAGCATCAAGCGGGTAGGCAAACCGCTGGCAGAGAAAAAACTCATAGGCAAATGGCAACAGCAAACCACTGCCGAATTGTTGGTTGAATACGAGTTCTTGAGAGATCACACCTACACCTCCACTATCATCAACTATATGTCGTATGCTTACTATACAGGTCAATTGCATATCATATATAGGATGCATGGCACATGGCAGTTGATGGGTGACTCGCTTATTACCGTGGCGCAACCTGGATGGGATCTTGAAGTCGACAGAAGCGCAATCAAATATCAACCTGACATGGAGGATGTTGTTAATACTACAATCGAAAATTGGGAGAAGGAAATAAACGACTCGGAACAACTTCTGATTGAAGATGGTGAGCAGCGAAATGCCGAATTTGCCTCGGTCGATGCTACCGGCAACAAGATTGAGCTACGCGGATCGGTTAGAAATGAACAGGGGAAAGACAATTATGTTGTTAAGTATCTCATGCGAAAGAATCATTGATAATCTTATTGTAAATCATAAATTCCTGATAATATGTTTTCACTATTAAGTCTACCATATTCTCCCGATGCATTGGAGCCTGTTATTAGCCGGGAAACTATTGCTATTCATCATGGCAAGCACCTGCAGACTTATGTTGACAATCTTAACCGTCTTATTGCAGATACCGAGTTTGCTAATATGCCGCTCGATGATATTGTACGCAATTCTCAAGGCGCTGTTTTCAATAATGCAGGTCAGATTCTTAATCACAATCTCTATTTCTCCCAGTTTGCTCCAATCAAGGCAAATAATGCTCCTCAAGGTGCAGTTCTTGCTGCAATAGAAGCTGCTTTCGGTTCTTTCGAAGCATTAAAGGCAGATTTTGAGCAGAAAGGTGCTACACTCTTTGGATCCGGATGGGTATGGCTTTCTGCCGATAAAGATGGCAGTCTCCTGATTACTCAGGAACCCAATGCGCAAAATCCCATAACAAAAGGACTCCGACCGTTGCTTACTATGGATGTTTGGGAGCATGCTTATTATCTTGATTATCAGAATCGTAGACTTCCGCATCTGCAGGCATTGTGGCAAATAATCAATTGGGAAGAAATAGAGCGTCGATATATCCAATAAGTTTCTTCTCTTGTATACGTACTAGTAATGGTACATTTCTCCAACTATCCGATGAAAAGTGCCTTGTTATATAAAACGCCTGCCGGGTTCGATGACTTGCTTCTCTGTGCCGAGGGCGGGTTGCTGACTGGAGTGCAATTCATCAAATCCGATTGTCATCAGATTGAGCTTTGCAACTCTCCTGTTCTTCAGGATACGTGTCGGTGGTTGGATATCTATTTCAGTGGCAAACAACCTGATTTCATGCCATCTCTTAAATTGCAAGGCACTGCCTTTCAAAACAAAGTGTGGAATCTCCTTCTGTCTATCCCGTATGCACACACTGTTTCGTATGGATATATTGCCAAGCAGATAGAATGTCGCTCCTCGCAGGCAGTTGGGAGAGCTGTGGGCAGTAATCCGATTATGATTTTGGTCCCATGTCATCGTGTCATACACTCCGATGGCTCTATTATGGGCTATGCCGGAGGAATAGAGAACAAACGAAGACTCTTGAAACTTGAAAATCAATAGAATTTATGCCGATTGTAGAAAGCCATCCTTTGCAACCTTTCTTGCCGGAGAATGCACAACTGCTGATGCTTGGCAGTTTTCCGCCTCCTGTTGAGCGTTGGTGTATGCCGTTTTTCTATCCTAATCCGCAAAACGACATGTGGCGTATTATGGGATTGATCTTCTATTCCGACAAACAGCATTTCTGTACTCCTGACAATAAGTTCATGTATGATGAAATAGTCGCATTCTGCAGTAAAAAGGGTATTGCCATCTACGATACTGCCCAAGAGGTCAGGCGCTTGCAAGGCAATGCTGCTGACGAGCATTTGGAAATCTTGAAACCTACCGACATTGCTGCTTTACTTATGCAATTGCCGCATTGCCATCATGTTTGTTGCACAGGTCAGAAAGCTGCAGATACTTTGGCTGAAGCTGTCAATACCTCAGTGCCGAGAGTAGGTGAATGTGTTGAAACCGTTTTTGCAGGGCGAAATATTTGTTTTTGGCGAATGCCGTCCTCATCACGCGCTTATCCTTTGGCTATTGATAAAAAGGCTGCATACTATCAGCGTATGTTTCATTCTTTTGGATTACTTTGAAAAAATCATTTGCATGAAGAACTTTTTTGTCGTATCTTTGCACTCGTGAATGTTTTTGATAACAAAATATTAATTCTCTTAAAATAAACACACTTATGAAACCACTGAAAGGAACAAAAACAGAGCAAAACCTCCTTGAGGCATTTGCAGGCGAGTCGATGGCTCGAAACAAGTACACTTTCTTTGCTTCCAAAGCCAAGAAAGATGGTTATGTGCAAATTTCAAAGATCTTTGAAGAAACAGCTGCAAACGAAAAAGAGCATGCTGAGATTTGGTATAAGTATCTCAATGGAGGCAAAGTGAGCGACACAACTGTCAATCTCCTGGATGCTGCCAATGGCGAGAATGCCGAGTGGACCGACATGTATGCTCGTATGGCTGCTGAAGCTCGTGCTGAAGGATTCGATGAGATCGCCGAGAAGTTCGAGCAAGTGGGCGCTATTGAGAAGCACCATGAAGAGCGTTATCGCAAACTCTTGCAGAATATCAACGACAAGATTGTTTTCTCTCGCGATGGCGATTGCATCTGGCAATGCAGCAATTGCGGACATATTGTTGTAGGTAAGCAGGCTCCCGAGGAGTGCCCGGTATGCAATCACTCGCAGGCATACTTCCAACTTCTTGCAGAGAACTACTAATTATCTCATTATCAGTCAAACATCTGGGATGAACAAAGTCGGATGTTTGACTTTTTTCTGAATAAGGACCAAAAAGGACTTTGCCGGATTCTGCAAAACACTTTACCTTTGTGTCATGTAATCGTTTAGCCATTTTATATGACAAAAACATCACCTGAAATATTTTCTCTCCGCAAGGATATAGAGCGTGAAGTGAAGCGTAAAATCAAGACTCCATACGACTTTGAGTTTCTCTCCGGAGTAATTTGGGAGCGCCTTCATGAGAATATTTCTCCCACTACTTTAAAGCGTCTGTGGGGGTATATCGATGGTGCTGACACTACTCGTCGTAGCACTTTGTGCCTCTTGTCTCGTTTCCTTGGTTATGCCGATTGGGAAGCTTATCTTGCTTACCTTGTTGAGTGTAGCGATGTGGAGAGCAATCTTTTCGAAGGAGAGGGTATTTCATCCACCGATCTTCATCCCGGAGAACAGGTGGAAGTCACGTGGCAACCCAATCGCCGATGCATTTTCCGATACGAGGGTAATTCGCGCTTCACTGTTGTCAGCAATGCTAATAGCAAGTTGCGTGAGGGTGACACTTTCGATGCAGCATGTTTCCTTATTGGTCAACCTATGTATCTTGACAACCTTGTCAGAGGCAACAATCAGCCTGTCAGTTATGTGGCAGGTTCACGCTCTGGACTGGTTAGTGCAAAATTAGTATGACGGATAAGAACAATCAGCCGATTGGCGGCACCTCTCTTCCAAATGGAGAGAGTTTCAGTGATTCATTTTCTTCATCTTCCGACTTCGTTGAACCTGGTGCTTTCACTAGCACTTGGTCTGATGTTGTTCTTCTGCAATCTCGTTCACGTAACCTTATTTATACAGGTGTGCGTTATGGTCGACGTTTCCTTCTGAAAACGCTTCGGCCTGAGTTTGCTAATCTCACTGACTACCGCTTGCTTCATGAGAAAGAGTTTCGTCTAGGTTTCTCACTCAATCATCCCAACATCGCTTCTACATATTCTTTCGAAGAAATCTCTCTTCCGGTAACCATTATTGATGATAAACATCCGAATGGCGATCACCCTCTCCCGGGCAGTGTCCGTCCGCTTACGGAGGAGAGTAGGAGAGAGGCCTATCTTTGCATCGTTCAAGAGTATGTGGATGGTGTATCGCTCGGCGAATGGCTGACAACAAATCCCTCTTACGACATTCGCAAGCGCGTGTTCATGCAAATGCTCGATGCTCTTGAGTATTTGCATAATCGCCAACTTGTTCATCATGACCTAAAGTCGGGCAATCTTCTTGTCACTCGCAATGGTCAGAATCTGAAACTGATCGATTTCGGACTTTCTGATACGGATGATAGTCTTGCTCCTGGAAGCAACGATCCTCGTGATGACATCCGCCGCTTGGTGCCTTTGATGCAACTCCTTTTTCCTCACAAGTATTCTCTCGTTAGGCGTAATGCCAATTTGGGAAAGTATTCAAATATCGCTGCTCTCCGCCGTGCTGTCAATAAGCGTGATGAACTGTCGAAAATAGTCTTGATAAGTGTTCTTTCTGTTTTGTTGTTGCTTTCTCTTGGTTTCCTTCTTGTTTCACAGTATCTCCATTCTCGCGAGCAAGCGGCAGAATCCTCCAGTCGTTCACTGATGAACGAGCGTATCAATAGTTTGCTTGATGATGAAAAACAGCGTCTTGAGCGCTGGTTGGTTGCGTATCCCGTATACAACGAGGAAGCGCATCTGGCTTTCATGCGTATTACCTACGATTCCTCCGTCGCTTACGACTCTATCTCCGCCTGGTATGCTATCGATGATCCTTTGTATACCGATGCTTCCACTATCTATACTCATAGAGTAGGGCGTATGCGCTCGGAGTATAGAGCTATTGCTGATTCCAGGACCAGAAACATTTCTGCCAATGATGCTCTTATGAGTGGCATTTGTGGTGCTGCAGGCGACAACCTTTTGTGGGAATTGCGCTCTGATACACTTCTCATATCAGGCAATGGTTTGATGGTCGATTTCCCGACATATGATGCTGCTCCTTGGGTGCCTCATAAAGATAATATAAGGTATATTGTCATTCAGGAAGGTGTTACTTCTGTCGGCAACTATGCTTTCTGGCGAAGCGAGAATCTTCTTAATGTGGATATTCCTTCCTCTCTCACATATATAGGTCAGAACTCTTTCGAAGATTGCATCTCTCTTCAGTCTGTCATTGTGCCCGAGAATGTAACTTATATCGGTTATGGTGCTTTTCATAAGTGCTTGTCTATGACGTATGTGGAATGGCGGGCAATTGATAGTAGGTTCAACAATCTTCCCTCCAATCATTCTCCTATTTTCTGCGAGTGTTTCAAGTTGAAGAAACTCGTGATAGGAGCTGATGTGGTCTCTTTGCCTGAGAGTATTTGCGATTATGTCGACTATCTCTCAATCGTCTGCATGGCGGTCACACCACCGTCTCTGCCGTACGAGTCTTTTGCGCGTGTGTATCAGCACAATGCAAAGCTATATGTTCCCAAACAGAGCATTAAGGCATATAGCAAAGCCGCCAATTGGTCGCTCTTCACAGACATTCAGCCTAAAGACTGATCAACTTAGCATTCGTTAACGTCATCCTGACGAAGGTCAAGATCTCGCTCAGCCGCATGGTTAAATCGTAAATCTTTAAATCTAAATATTTCACCGCTATATGAAAATAATTTTCAAGTATCTACTACTGCTTATAGCAGCAATTGTCGTTTCCGGTTTTGATGTTTTTGCAGAGAGTGGCACGGATGGAGGAAATCTTAGTTGGACTCTCTCCAATGATACTCTGACTATCTCCGGCTCAGGTCCGATGACGGATTTTCCTGATTATCAAACCGCTCCATGGTACTCATATCATAAGCAGATAAAAGTTGTATGCATAGAAGAAGGCGTAACTACCATCGGTAATTACGCTTTCTGGGGATTTCAGGATATGAAGTCGATTTCTATTCCGAAGTCGATGGAGATTATCGGTCAGAATTCCATAGAAGACTGTTTTGCTTTGACTTCTATTTCCATTCCGGAGAATGTCAATACGATAGGTTACGATGCTATACACAATTGCAAGAGTCTGGTGTATATCGAATGGTTGGCAAAAGATTGCGAGTTTCTGGATAGTGGTGGGTCTCCGCTTTTTAGCGACAACTTGAATATGACTACAATGGTGATTGGTGCTGACGTAGTTTCTATGCCTGATTATTTCTGTGAAACATCTTCAAGAATGACTATTGTATGCTATGCAGTAAATCCACCTGCCATAACTTCACGGACATTTGCGCTACTTGATCATAATCTTGCAGTGCTTTGTGTGCCGGAGGAGAGTATCGCAACCTATGAAACAACAACATTATGGAAAGATTTCCCTTATATCTACTCGATTCAGGAAAGGGTAGTTGTCGATGAAAAGATTGTTGAGAAAGAAGTTCTTGTAGAAAAAGAGGTCGTTGTAGAAAAGGAAGTCGTTGTCGAGAAAGAGGTTGTTGTTGAAAAAACTGTATATGTGGAAGTTCCTGTTGAAAACCCTGATGACAATGAGCATATCGGTGATATTAAGATTGTTGACATTTTCGAACATCCCGATTGTCGTATTTACACCATGTCGGGTTTTGATATCACTGCATGGCGCCATCATCTTCCTAGTGGTGTTTATGTCATTACGTTTAGCGGACTGAATGGTAAGATCGTTGTTCGTGGAGATGGAAATATTATGTTTTCATTAACCATCGGCATCAAATCTTCTGAATCATAAGCTAGTATTCCTCATTATATCTCATAGCTATCCCGTTAAAGTTGAGTTTAGTTCCCATAAACGCTTGTACTCGTGTAACTTATAGTAATAATCAGTGTGCGACGATTTGAAAAGAACATGTTTTTATTATTTTTGCTTTTGAAGGCTTTTAATCGTTAGAGTGCGGTATTTAATAGTAAAAACTATCTGAAAATTGTATTTTTAAGGAGTTTTTGGTAGTAAATAACGTATAGAGCGTAGCTCAAATAGCCTTTATAAGGGTTTTCTCGGTTTTTGTCTAATGTTTATGGACACTACTGATAATCTCTCATTTTGTAACTTATCATTTTGTCACTGTTTTCCCCATTTTGCTTCGCAAAGTGTAAGCAAGCAGATAACTCAAAAGTCAATATAAAATAGCCGAGTGTTAGCCATCTCCGTCTGCTGACATTTTGTCACATTATTCCCCGATTTTCTGTCATTTTGCTATCCTCTCCTTTTGTGGAGGAGATATGTTTTTTGTTGCATCACTGGTCATATTTTCCTGACATCCTATCTGCAATCCTTGTATCTTGGTTATCTTTCTGAAAATATGAATCTTATAGATACTCATCTAAAAAGGACCAAAAAGGACTTTTAATCTCTGCAGAAAGAATAGTAATTTTGCAAAAATAATTACAAATACTAAGTATGACAATGCATACCGCCTAATATCAAACCGCAGGTAAAACTAAAACAATATTATTATGGCAAAAAAAAATACTACAGCAAAGAGCGCGACAGCTTTGCCACCAAAATCCCTTCTTAAAGAAGCACGTTGGGTTGTAAAGAACCGTTGGATGTTATTAAGTATTATGCCAACAGGTTCACATTATGCAATGCAGGAGAAGATAATAACGACACTTTTCTTCAAAAGTTTCCCGACCAATATGAATATTCACGAGGTGGTTACCAAAGTAAGTACTCTTAATCTATTCTACAGTACTCATGTTGGCGCTATTACCTCATTGGCAAAAGACATTACATTAATTCCAAATATTGATACACGTCTTAATGCCGGAGATTTAACACTTGTTCCTCAGATAGCACATTCCGGGAGTCCTAAGTATTTGTATCGTTCTTTTGCAACCAAATATTGTGCATGTCACAATCCTAAAGCATATCCGATATATGATAGAATAGTTCGTGAATATTTGGCGAAAGTAATCAGCAAGAACAATTTGTTGCCTTATACCGGTTCAGTAGCATTTGTTCTTAAAACAATGGAGGATAGTTATTCCTACTATGTTGAAATTTATGAAGCATTCATAAAAAAGTACCATCTGACCACGATGACTTATCGTCAAGTGGATTGGTATATCTGGGTGGCAAATAAATGTAAAACATCTGCACACCTGTCACATTTGGACTTATTCAAATTAATTTAATTCTCAAAATATTTACAATCATGAAAAAATATTTATTTCTTCTCATGTTTGCCATAGTGGCAAGCGAGTATTTATGGGCTCAAGAAATAATCCCGACAACAGCACCACCTACTCCAATACAAAATGAGGAAAGAGTTATGGCTATTTATTGCAACACTTACAAAACGAACAACTTAAATTTTAATATTATGGGTTGGGGATCTACGTGGAGCACACTAACTATAAATGGCACAGATGTATGTTATACTTCAAATATGACTTGGGATTGCCTAGCTAATTATGACGTAAATTCAAGAGATTTAAGAGGTTTTGAAACAATTCATTTTGATGTTTGGGTACCTCAAGCATCACAAATAGGATTAACCATGGAAGATCAAGAAGACGCATCGTCATCTCCTGCTAATAAAGTATGTGTATGTTTCAATTTGGAAAAAGGATGGAATTCGATAGACGCAAATATTGAGCAATGGGGTATTAATTGGAAAAAATTTCATATTTTCACATTTGAAAAATATAGGCTCGTTGATGGAACTAGTGCAGAAGGCAACCCATTCGCATTCGCCAATATTTATTTTTGGAGATCTTCCTCAAATCCTACTTTTCCCTGTGGAAATAATGTTCAAGCGAGTTGGGATGGTAAAAGTATACTTACAATTGATGGAATAGGTGCGATGATAAATTATCAATCATATGACGACGCTCCATGGTATCCAATAAGGAATAATATTAAAACTGTCGTTATAAAAGATGGAATAACAAGCATCGGTAATTATGCTTTCTATGATTGTGACAGTCTCACTTCGGTCAATATTGGCAATAGTGTGACTAGTATTGGAGATTATGCTTTCTATGATTGTAATATTTCATCTATTACCATTCCAAATAGTGTCACTAGCATTGGAGTTGGAGCATTCTATAGTTGCACCAGTTTGACATCTATTACCATTCCTTATAGTGTCACTAGTATTGGAGATTATGCTTTCTATGATTGTAATATTTTGACATCTATACATGTGGCTATAGATAACCCAACCTATTGTTCCGTTGATGGGGTGTTGTTTAACAAAGACAAAACAATACTTATGACATATCCAAGAGGCAAACAAGGCGTATATGAGATTCCAAATAGTGTCACTAGCATTGGAGATATTGCTTTCGAAGGATGCACCGGTTTAACCTCTGTAATTATTCCCAATAGCGTCACTAGTATTGGAAATTGTGCTTTCTTTGGATGCATCGGTTTAACTTCTGTTACGATGGAAGTAATTACCCCTCCGGTGGTTATACCTGATAAATGGGGGCGCCCTCAATTTTGCGGCTGCGATGCTCTCAACGCAATTTACGTTCCTTGTGGTACCCTTGAAACATACAAAAGTGCCGAAGAATGGTCTAATTATGCATTAAAAATCAAATATAAACCATTTCCATATGTTTTAACAATAAAGTCGGAAAATGGAAGTATCATACACTCACAACTAGAGACTATTTGTGATGCTCCCTTTGTAACTTGCACGGCTACTCCTGATCGTGGTTATTACTTCGTTAAATGGGCTGATGGTAATACCGACAATCCGCATACGATTGAATTGACGCAAGACATCACAATGGAAGCTATCTTTGCGCCGTATACAAAAGGCAAGTGCGGTAACAATCTCACATGGACATATAGCAATTCTTGCCTTAACATCCATGGTAGTGGAGCAATGTGGAATGACGAATTTGAAGAGACTTGGTATGCCTCTCGAGAAAAAATCACTATTATCAATCTCCCACCTAATATCACCAGTATAGGCAATGGTGCCTTTGCCGGTTGCACCAATCTGACATCTATCAATATTCCTAATGCCGTTACTAGTATCGGACAATGCGCTTTTTGCGAGTGCAACAATCTAAAAGACGTAATGCTGGGTTCTTCGGTTAAAGTGTTAGAGGAGGCTGCCTTCTATGAATGTTCTGCAATAGAAACAATTACTAGCTATAGTCAACGTCCACCAACAGTAAATAATTATGCACTATATGGTTTGGATTACAGCACTATAGTATATGTTCCTGCTGATTACTTGAATACGTACGTGATGCATGACGCGTGGGGACTGTATGATGTACGCCCGATAGGAGCGGCAACCACTCAGACTTCAGATCTGAAAATTGAACCTTATGAAACAACTGCAGATGTCTCTTGGCCGTCTGTGCAAGGTGCATATACGTATGAATTGACTATAAAAGACAAACAAGGCAACATTGTGTGTACACTTGTCTTCAATGAACAAGGTCAACTGACAAGCATTGCTTTCCATGCGCATTCCCGCAATCATGTTCCTGAGTTGGTTCAGCAAGCTGGATTCACTTTTACAGTTACAGGTCTTGATAATGGTAGTTGTTATTCTTTGACTATAAATGCAAAAGACTCAGAAGGCAAAGTACTGAAAACCTATGCTCAAGACTTCACTACCAATGGTGTTACCGCCATAGATGATCTCTTTGCTTCTTATTCTCTTGATGAAGTTCTAGCTAATCCTAATACAAGGATTTATACTTTACAAGGCATGGAAGTATCTTCAATACGTAAACTTTTGCCACAAGGAATCTATATTTTACGACTTGAAGATAAAGTCGGGAAAGCGGTAATTAGATAATTCATAATAATCTTAAAATTAAACAATATGAAAACTAGATTTATATCAGTAGTAATCGTCATGATGACGAGTCTTAATCTATTGGCAGCCGATCGTGGCGATTGTGGAGATGGTTTATATTGGGAGATAAGTAATGGCAAATTAACAATTTATGGTGGTGCATCTTCTCCAATGACAAACTATTCTACGACTAGCACAGCTCCTTGGTATTCAAAAAGAGCAAGTATTCAAACCGTCGAAATATATGGAGGAACGACTATTGGAACTTATGCATTTTATGGTTGTAACAGAATAACTTCTGTAAAGTTTGCAAGTACTAATCTTAAAAGCATTGGTAACAACGCCTTTTATGGATGTAGTAGTCTAAAATCGGTTGATATCCCTTCAAATATAACAACTATTAGCGAAAATACATTTTATGGATGCTCTAGTCTAACATCTGTCACACTACCATCCTCGTTAAAAACAATTGCAAGTGGTGCATTTAACGGATGTAAAAATATGACAGATATTACAATACCATATTCTGTTAGTACAATTAATGTCAATGCTTTTACCTCTTGCTCAAATCTTAAGAAAGTTAATATTCTGTCAAATAACATCCTTGCAAAGGATTATGATACATCATTCAATCTCAAATATACATTTGGATCGCAAGTTACAGAATATTATTTGGGATCGCTTGTTAAAAGAGTTGGCAATTATTCTTTTTATGGCTGTGATAAATTAGCAACTATAACAATTTCAGAAAGTGTAGCAAGTATAGGAACAAGTGCGTTTGGAAATTGCAATAATCTTCGGACTGTGACTTTAAAATCAGATGCTCTTGTAAACAAAACATATACGTCTTCTTCTAATCTAAAAACAATTTTTGGAACTCAAGTTACTAAATATATCTTGAGTGATGAGGTGTCGGGTATTGGATCTTATGCATTTTATGGTTGTAGTAGTTTGTCATCGGTTACCATACCCAATAGTGTAACAAGTATTGGTAATTACGCGTTTTATAATTGTAGTAAATTGTCAACAATTTATATTCCTAATAGTGTAACAAGTATAGGTAATTACGCATTCTATAATTGTAACAGTCTAGTCTCAGTAACAATTTCCGATAATCTAAAGAGTATAGGTTCATATGCATTTCAAGGTTGTAGCAGTATGAAATCCATTGAACTGCCAGATAATGTGACGAGTATTGGTAGATCTGCTTTCTGCAATTGTAGTAGCATGACAACAGTAAATATTCCTCAAAAGTTAACAATTGTTGAAGATTATGTTTTTAATGGGTGTAGCAGTTTAACGATAGATCTCATTATTCCTAATGGAGTAACTAGTATAGGTGAATTAGCATTTGCAATGTGTGAAAATATACCTTCTGTCACAATTCCTGAGGGGGTAACCACTATAAATAAAAGCGCATTCGCAGGTTGTGATAAATTATCTTCTGTGATAATTCCTGCTAGTGTGAAATCCATGGGTACTGGGGTCTTTAATGGTTGTGATAGTTTAAAAATAGTGATAGTGAACTCTGACGCGATAGTATATAAGACATATACATCTTCGTTAAATTTAAATAATATTTTTGGGAAGCAAGTTTCAACGTATGTTATTGGTGAGTCCGTAAAAGGTATTGGAGATTATGCTTTTTATGATTGTAATAATCTTATATCCGTCTCAATTCCAGAGAGTGTAACTAGTATTGGAAAATATGCATTTAGTAAATGTACCAATATGCCATCAATTGTTATACCCAAAGGTGTGAATAGTATTGGCGAGAAGGCTTTCGAGGAATGTAAAAATCTGAAGAGCGTTACATTGGATTGTAATTCAATTGTAAATAAAGATTATAAACAAACGTATACAACATATTACGACAATACTATTAGTACTATTTTTGGAACTCAAGTTTTAGAATATAACTTGGGTGCTAACGTAAAGGGTATTGGAGAATGTGCTTTTGCTTCTGCTCGTAATCTATTATCCATTAATATTTCTAATAACGTAACAGATATTAGGCTTAAGGCTTTCGAGAATTGTATAAAGATGGCATCGATTATTATTCCAAATAGTGTGACAGATATAGGAATAAGGGTTTTTTATGGTTGTAGTAGTTTGGCATCGGTTACCATACCCAATAGTGTAAAAAATATTGGTGAATACGCGTTTTATGGTTGTAGTAGTTTGTCATCGATTACTATTCCCAATAGTGTGACAAATATAGGAAGTCGGACATTCTCTGCTTGTAATCTGTCTTATATAACAGTTGATAATGGAAATGAAGTGTTTGATAGTCGTAATAATTGTAATGCAATCATTGAGACGGCTACTAATACTCTAATAGTTGGTTGTAAAAATACTATTATCCCCAATACAACCATAAATATTGGATCTTCAGCATTTTATAATTGTAATGGAATGTTTTCCATTACAATCCCCGCTAGTGTAATTAACATAGGTTCCCGTGCATTTGAATCAACAGACCTGTCGACCGTAATATGTTTGAATAATAATCCCGCTAAACTTGGTTATTATGCATTTAATCAAAGTAATTTAGCATATATTTATGTGCCATGTGGTACAATAGAAGCATATAAAACGGAGTGGGAAGCCTATAGTTCTACTATTTGTTATTCTCCTAACGACAATTGTAAATTCTCGGTGACTTTTGTCGATTGGGATGGTAACGTGCTCACAACCGAAATTGTTTCGGCAGGAGAGTCTGCTATCCCTCCTACTAATCCAACAAGAGTTGGATACACATTTAGTGGTTGGGATATAGATTATAGCAATGTTCAAGCAGATATGACGATTACGGCACAATATGCAATTAATGTATATAATGTGGACTTTTTGGATTGGGATAAACGTGTAATTACAACTCAGCAGGTTAACTATGGTAATGCAGCGACTCCGCCACAAGATCCTAAGCGAGAAGGTTACACATTTGCGGGTTGGGACAAGGATTTTAGTTTTATTAAAGAAGACATGACCATTACTGCTACTTATAAACTTGTTGATGCTGTTGATAATCTTTTTGTAACTCATTCTCTTGAAGAAGTGCTTGCTAATCCGAGAACAAGAATTTATAATTTACAAGGCTTGGAAGTTAGCAATATACGCGAGCGATTGCCGCAAGGAACTTATATCTTCCAACTCGGAGATAAAGTTGGAAAGGCGGTATTTAGATAATTCATAATAATCTTAAAATTAAACAATATGAAAACTAAATTTTTTATTCTTTTACTTTGCGCAAATATTGGAACAGCATTCCCTGTTTCTTTTGCAGGTTTTGATGCTACTAGTGGTAGTACATTGGGAAATCAAATTTACTATAAAAACTTGATTCAGAACAAAAATAATGTGACATTAGAAGAAACTGATAATGTAAAACATAAGTACAACATTAATCTTATTGATGCTGGAATAGGCTCGTTTACGATGGGGGATATAAAATTCTCTTATAAGAATTCTGAAGCAGGTAAAACTGCCTATAAAACTTATGATGCATATATTCAACCTAATGGCGCTGATCGTGAAATTACTATCCCAACCTTACGTGGTGAGCAAGTGAAAGTTGTGTTAGTTGAAGATTGTTATGGAATACTGGTTGATGGTATTTCTACCAACTTAAAAGCAGGGGATAACATTTTAACTTCGCAGGGACAAAGCATGGTTTTAAAAAGTACAACTGCCAAACCTAAAATTAGTGCGATTTTATCATTGGGAGGAGGATACTCTATTGAAAAAATCGGTGATTTATATTATGTTCTTGATATTTCCACTAAAACGGCAGAGGTGACATATCAGGAATATTATTCGTTAACTAACTATTCTGGCCTAGTAGATGTTGATATTCCTGCTCAAATAACGTTTGACAATATTACCTATAGTGTAACAAGCATTGGAGAATGGGCATTTCGAGGGTGTTCCAGTTTGAGAAATGTCGAAATCCCTAATAGTGTCAAAACTATTGGCGCTTATGCTTTTAGTGATTGCTCCGGGCTAACAAGTGTTACATTAATGGAAGAAATCCCTCCGACGTTATTAGAAGATGGACATTTTAATAATTGCTTTAACTTGTCAAATGTATATGTTCCTTGTGGTGCAATAGACGTTTACAAATCTTCATATGATTGGTATCCCTATGTAGATATTGTTAAATATATGATGTCTCCTTATACAATTATTGTAAAAGAACCTGTAAATGGAACAATCTCAGTACCTGAAAGCATTTCTATATGCGATGATAGTGTGGTTCTAACCGCTATACCTGATCGAGGTAGTTATTTCGTCAAATGGTTAGATGGCAATACTGATAATCCTAGAACGATGCTTTTTAATAAGAACTTAAATGTGGGGGCAATATTTGATTATCTATTAACTGGTAAATGTGGTAGAGATAATGCACTTACGTGGACATTTGACCCATTCTTAATGGAATTGAATATTTCAGACGAAGGTGCCCTTTCGGAGAATTATACGTATGGTACGTTCATGGAATCTTTAACCATCGGAAATGGAATAACTCAGATAGGACAAAGTGCATTTGCAGAATGTACCAATCTAAAAAAAGTAATAATCGGTTCATCTGTCAAGGTGTTGGATGAATACGCTTTTTATGGCTGTTCAGCAATAGAATCTATTATTTGCTATAGTCAACGTCCGCCAACGGTCAATAACTATGCACTATATGGCTTGGATTACAACACAATTGTCTATGTCTCTGCAGATTATTTAGATAACTATAAAATGCATGATGCTTGGGGTTTGTTCGATATTCGTCCATTAGGAGCAACTAGTACGGAGACTAATGACATTAAAGTAACACCTTCAGAGAATACAGCAGAAGTCATATGGCCTGTTGTCTCTGGTGCGGCAACTTATGAACTGGTTATAAAAGATAAGAATGGAGATGTAATTTGTAGTCTTCTCTTTAATGCCCAAGGTCAATTGATACAACTCGTTTTCAATGCACCAGCTCGAAATAAAGTTCCACAAATGACACAGACAAACGGCTTTGCATTTACAGTCACTGGTCTGGAAAGCGGCACAAGTTACGACTTGATAATAACAGCAAAGAGTGATAAAGGTACGACCTTGGAGAGTAAAACCATTTCTTTTACTACAACAAGTACTTCTGCTATAGACAATATGAATAATGTTGACTATAAAAGAACTTCTAAAGTTATGAGAGATGGTAACATATATATTCTCCATAATAACAAGACCTATACTCTCCTAGGTCAAAAGGTGAAATAAATAATCTATAACAATCCATGTCATTTTTCGCGGACGCGTTGAGGAGTTCTCTCTCGCGTCCGCGAAATCGTCGTTGTAGAACTATTTAAGTCTGATTTTCAATGCTTTTATACGTGGGGGAGAATACTAGAACTTACTAGTATTTGTTAGAATTTGCCGAGAAAGTCTGGTAAAGTCTAACAAATTCTAGATTGAGAGATTAGGTAAGAAGGACTTCGGATAACTTGTTGGCAAATTTAAACAAATTTCCGATTCCTTTTTTATATTTTAATATCTCTAATTTGCTGAAAAATATGAGCTTCTCATAGTCATATATTTCGTTTGACGGACAAAATATATGTTCTCTAATTATGTCCGCGAGATTCATTCTTATAAGATAAACTTAGCTGATTTTTAGCAACTTAACTTTATTGGTATAGCATTTAGGGTTTTAGGGAAGTTTAGGGTTTCGTTTCAAAACCCTAAACTTCCCTAAATCTCCTAATACCTGTTTTGGGCATCCGTGATGAATTTTCACTCTTCACTCGTTCCTCAGTTCTTCAGTTCCTCAGTTCTTCAGTTCCTCAGTTTAACACTTCTTCAGTTTCTCAATTATTCAATTCTTCAGTTTAACACTTCTTCACTTCCTCACTTCCTCAGTTCCTCAAACAAATCATAGGCACCACATAGGCACCATAAGCCATCTCTTCCTTTCCTCTTTCACTTCTCCTGAAGAAACTGTTGCAGGTATGAAATTTCTTTCGTATCTTTGCAGTGCTTTGGGATGGGGTAGTGCATCCCTTTCCATAAACTGCATTAAACTATATTAAACCGCCATTATCATGAAACTCTCCACACTTAAAGAAAAACTCTCTATAAGCAATATCAGCAGTCGTCTGCAGCTGGTAGTGCGTCGTTTCCCGATTGCGTTATGCTTCTTGTTGGCACTTGCTGTTATACTCACTTATCTGGATGTTACAAAGCATGATGTAACGCGTCTTCTAGGCACTCTGACCTACTTCTTCTCCATTGGCATGTTTCTGGATTTGCTCACTTCGCTATGGGCAGAAGAGCAGTCCGAAAGAAAACATCGCCTTTGGGCGAAAGGCATATCCTTCCTTATTTTGGCAGTCTATTGCGTCTGGCTTTATTTCTCCGACATTACTTTCGATAATATGTCGGTGAGCTTTTCTGTGGCAAATGCCTCATGGATCCTGGCAATCGTCATATGCATTCCTTTTGTGTCGTTTCTGCGTGAGAAAGACGATGTCAAATCCTGGCATTTCATCATATCCGTTTTGCTCGCACTGCTTTTCAGTTTCATCATCGCGGTGATAATGTATCTCGGTATATTGGGTCTTACCTATGGTAGTAGCGAGTTGTTCGGTTTTCATGTCTCCGATACCTTCATCGGTGTGGTCAGCATCTGGTGTCTGCTTGCTCTTGCATGTCTTTTGTTCTTCATCCTTCTGCCTCATGGCGAAGCCAAACATAACACTTCTGTCGAGATTCCTCGTTTCCTTCTGGGAGTCGTAAAATGGCTTCTCATGCCTTTGCTGGGGTGCTACATGCTTGTGTTGTATGCCTATACAGTACTCATCATTGTTCATTGGGAATTGCCCAAAGGCACTATCTCATGGCTCGTCTCGGCAGTGATGTTCGGTTTCGTGCTTTGCTACACACTCCTTTATCCGCAAATCAAAGACTCCTCCACACGTTTATCGCGTCTTGTCAATCGCTGGTTGCCTGTTGCCATCCTGCCTCTCCTCATATTGATGACGGTTGGCGTTTGTCGTCGTGTCTCCGATTATGGCATCACTGCTCCTCGACTCTATATCTTCACTCTCCTTGCATGGTATTATATCGTATGCCTGCTGGTTATATTCTTGAAAAACAAACGTATACGCTGGATATTCCTTTCATTCTCCTTCCTCTTTTTGCTCACCTCAGGGCATCCTCTCAACTACTATCGTATCTGCCAACATACGCTTACTGCCAAATTCGAGCGCATGATTGCGGAAAACAACATCTCCGCTCCTTTCGCACTGGAGGATCTTTCCAAAATGCAGATCCCGCAGGAGAATGCCGATAATATCTATAGTTTTGCATTGTATATGCGTCGCACTTACGGCAATGATGTGCTTGAGCAGTGGGTATTGCCCGCCAAGGGATTCGATGAGGTGGTGGAAGAGGCTGATACTGTTATTCAGACCGTTAAGTACAATGCCGATGTCCTGTTGTATCCAAAAGGTAATTATAGCAGTTTCGAAAGGATAACCGTAAGCGAATACCTGCCAACAGTGGTTTCAGCCGACAAAGTGCAGAATGGTATTCTGCCGGTAGCATGCAACCCTTTAGAAGGCTCTTGGGTTTTGCTGGTTGATACTGCCCAACTCCGTCAGGCATCCGAAAAAGATCTCCTGATCACGATTCCTACAGAAGACAACTCAGCCGTTTTTGTCCCGCAAAATATGCTGATAAAAGAATATCCCGGTAAGATAGAAGTCTCATATTTCGGCTATCTCTTCAAATGATGCGAAAAATATTGATATCGTCCGCTGTGTTGATTCTTTCTGCCGTTGTCTGCATTCTTGTTTGCAACCTCATGGTTCTGAATGCATCGCAAGGCAGAATTTATGATGATGTCTCTCTGATTCCGCATAATCGTGTAGGTCTGCTTCTTGGCACCAGTCGGTATTCTCGATATGGAAATGCCAATCTCTTCTATCTCAAGCGCATTAATGCCTGTGTGGAGTTGTATGAGGCAGGTAAGATCGATCGTATTCTCATTAGTGGCGACAACTCGCGCAAGAATTACGATGAACCCACATGGATGATGGAAGATCTGGTTGCTCGCGGCATTCCTCAGAGTGCTATCACTCTCGATTTCGCCGGTTTCCGCACTCTCGATTCCATGGTGCGTGCAAAAGAGATTTTCGGACTCAGTCAGTTGACCGTCATATCGCAACCATTCCACAACGAGCGTGCTCTTTATATTGCTCATTGCAAGAACATAGATGCTGTCGCTTTCAATGCTGAGGATGTGTCGCTCAGGCACTGGAAACTGAAGATGACAGTGCGTGAGTGGTTCGCTCGCGTGAAGGCTGTTGCCGATGTCGTTTTTGCCAAACAACCGCATTTTCTCGGGGAACCTATAGTAATTGAATAACTGCTGACTTTTGCATATGATTCGTGCCGCTCAACATAATGATATCGAACGCATCCTGGCCATCTTGCATCAGGTGGCTATGGTGCATCACCGTTTGCGCCCTGACTTGTTTCGGCCGGAATCATCCAAGTATGATGCAGCCGACCTCAGGCATATCCTCTCTCAGCCTGACACTCCTGTGTTCGTATATGAAGAGGAGGGTGAGGTGCTGGGATATGTCTTTTGTCAGATACAGGTGGTTGCAAACGATGGCTTGTTGCACGATAGAAGCACTCTTTATATAGATGACTTGTGTGTCGATGCCAAGGCTCGTCGCCGCCATATCGCTCAATCACTGTACGATTTTGTGTTGGATTATGCACGAAGAGAAGGATTCTATAATATCACGCTGAATGTGTGGGAAGGTAATACAGCTGCCCGTCGTTTTTATGAACATCAGGGTATGAGCATACAGAAAACCACAATGGAGCAGATTTTGAGAAATGATGAATAAAATTGTTGCCGATATCGATATGTCTGCCTATCGCCTGGCGGAGGAGTTTGCTTTGCAGACTTCCCGTTGTATGTTCATTACGGGAAAAGCAGGCACAGGCAAAACCACTTTTCTCAAGAACTTGCGGGAGCATACAGCCAAAAACATGGCGGTGGTAGCTCCTACCGGTGTGGCTGCTATCAATGCAGGAGGCATGACTATCCATTCGTTTTTCCAGTTGCCGATCCGCACTCTTGTTCCCACACCGCAGTCGTACACCCAGTTGATTGCAGAGCAGCGTCTGCCGCAACGGAAACGCAATATGCTTTATCATCTGGAGTTGCTCGTCATCGATGAAATCAGTATGGTTCGATCGGATGTGCTTGATGCTATCGATGTGGTTCTCCGTCATTATCGCTATCGACCCGACACTCCTTTCGGCGGTGTGCAGGTGGTGATGATAGGCGATTTGTTTCAACTCTCTCCGGTAGTCACTCAGGGCGACGATCGCATGATGATGCAGAAGTATTACGAGGGTCCGTATTTCTTTCAGAGCAAGGTGATGCAGGAGTTGCATCCCGTATATATCGAGTTCGATCATGTCTTCCGCCAACAGAACGTAGCTTTTGTAGATGTGCTTAATGAAGTCCGTGAGAATCGTCTCTCTGCGCAGAGTAGGGCAATG
>JAEEGL017370944.1_pt1 | contig 25680 bp, 20 predicted proteins | sample 9134231 | NCBI WGS metagenome assembly JAEEGL01 (sample SAMN16246548, study PRJNA631951) | gut metagenome | biome: gut microbiome; feature: rumen; material: fiber-attached | host: Bos | place: Iran: Karaj | collected 2018-10 | reverse complement strand
AGCGTCACATCACCCTTTACGACATAGTTATCTCCATTCTGCAACCATACGGTATTACTGGTTGTCTCAGCCAGGATATATTCCTCAATAGTGAAGGTCGTTGTTTTTATGAAGGCTCCGATTTTTTCTGCTACAGAATATGAGATAGGCGTCTGCTTCGTCTTTATTAATGTTCCATCACTTGACGGAGAATCATCATGGACGTCGTCACCCTTTACACGTTGATAGAATTTATAGCTTGTATTCTCCGTCAGTCCATTAAATACAGCACTGTCCTGCCATGCACTATTGTCACATTTATACTGATAACCTTCTGTCGCATTCAACGTCACACGGTTTTGTGTCCTGCTTGCCATTGTCGGAGCTGCAGGTTTAGCTTGCTTGAGTTTGCTGATCTCAACAGTCGTCTGATATGTCGTCGATACTAATGAATAGTTTGCATTTGTAAGCGTAACGGTAACGGTGACGGCTTTGCTTTCACCCGCCGTATCATCAGCCATTTCCGCAGTTGCAGTGAAGTCTGTGTTAATCATCGGCGAACCGCCGTCAAACGCAACTGCAGTGACTGTAACAACCTTATTATCTTTCTCATAGTCACGGCTGGTCAGTGTAGCACCTGTGATGGTCAGTGCTGTGGGCGTTATCGTGTACACCACGCTGGCAGTCTTTGCACCGGTACCCTCGCCCAGTGTGATGCTCGCCTTGTATGTACCGGAATCGACAGGTGCGGTTTCCGTTGATGTGCCGTAAGTTTCACCGGTCTTTTTCTGATACTGAACCTTTGCATTTCCTCGAATACTGTTCGCGTCGGTGATAACCACCGCCTTATTTGTTCCATCATAAGCAAGATTCGCCGGAGCGGCGATGGTCAACGTAGCCGGGTTTGTATGCATAGCGCAATCCGAATCGCTGCAGGTCGCAGTAATGGTATCAGGCGTGTCACCCTGAGAGTATGTAAAATTGTGACCGGAGGAATCTCCCTTATAATTTACGGTTACACTTGAGACAGAGGGCGAGCCTAAATTACAAGAAATCGTAACTTCCGACGCGGTAATATTATTAATTGTTATAATTTTAGCATCGGTGGATAAAGAACCATTTGTTGTAGTGGGATAATAACCAGACGCATCCATACCATTACCAGAGCTTAACGTGACAACAATGCTCGTGATTGTTCGACCGTTGTCTGCGATTACATTAATACCCTTTAATTTAATTTTACCAGATTCGTAGGGATAATTAATGGTAATATCGTCTTTTATATAAGGGCTTGAACCTGCATTTGTGTTATCCAAGGTAATACTTTTATCAGCAGGTGTCGCATACGCAGTCAGGCTCATTCCGGGCATCAGCCCCAGCATCATCACGAGGCTGAGCAGGATGCTCATAATTCGTTTGCTTTTTTGTTTCATAGTGTATCCTCCTTAAAGTATGTGGTAGTGTCAACTTTGACACCCCTATTTTATTACTAAAGCCTTTATTTTCGGGAGATAAATAAAAAATGAGCATCCACCTCCCTTTTTGTGTATAATGTCATTTGCGACAACAACCTTATACAAAGGAGTTAAATGCTCATGAACATTATACTTCATTTACTTCAAATCATTCAATATCTTTATCAGCAAAACTGCTGGTGGGTTAACTTCGTCTGCAAATATATACCATTAAAGCAATGGGCTTTCGATGACTCTCATTCTCCGAAGTATCAGAAATTCAAGATAGATGAACTTCCCGTCATCGAAGAACCTCTTCCAAAACTAAAATGGAAAAAGATCATCGCTGAATACCCAGCTACACACAATGGCAAAACTTTAAAGCCGGTTCAGTACAAAAAAGATCCTCATATTTCTAAAACTTGCACCTGTCCGAGGTGCGATGCGCCATCGCACTATCTCTACCGCAACAACGGTAAGGCCGGCCAACTCCTATGCAAAGTGTGTAGCACTACCTTCCTTGAAAATGCCAGAAACTATTTCTCGTCCCTACACCTGAAATGTCCTCACTGCTCACATACCCTTGAGCAGAAAAAGCATCGTAAACATTTCGTGATCCACAAGTGTACCAACCCCAAATGCCCTTATTATCTCAAAAACCTCAAGAAGGTTGATAAAGAGGACTTGGCCGAGGATTACGGAAAAAATAAATATAAACTCCACTATATCTACCGTGAATTCGTGATAGATTTCTTTAAGTTCGATCTGACAACCCTGCCTAAAAATGCTTCATCCCTCAAGTTTAAAAAGCACGATGCTCAGGTTATGTCCCTGTGCCTCACATACAAGATCAATCTTGGACTGTCACTCCGAAAAACGGCACAGGCCCTAAAAGATATACACGGCATTTCTATCTCACATCAGATGGTTGCTAATTACTGCAAGACTGCCGCTCTCTGTGTGAAGCCTTTTGTCGATACATATCCTTACGAAAAAGGTGAGACTTTTACTGCTGACGAAACCTATATCAAGGTTCGTGGAATCAAAGGTTTCATCTGGTTTATCATGGATGCCGCCACCCGGGTCATTATCGGTTATAAGATATCTGACAACCGCGGAGTAGGTCCCTGTATCATGGCGATGAGAATGGCCTTCCAACATCTAAAAGAACTTCCGGAAGGCTTCCGATTTATTGCCGATGCCTACAGTGCGTATCCTCTTGCTGCACATCAGTTTTTCCGCAAGTATGGCGAGAAGTTCAAGTTCGATATCACGCAGGTTGTAGGTCTTACAAACGATGATGCCGTATCTAAAGAGTTTCGGTCTTACAAGCAGATGATAGAAAGGTTGAACCGCACATACAAAGCATCTTATCGCCCTACAAATGGGTTTGACGGATACGATGGTGCCAACTACGATCTCGCCCTCTGGGTTGCCTACTACAACTTTCTGCGTCCGCATAAAATCAATAATTACAAACGTCCATTAGTTGAAAACGACATCATCTCAAACGGTGGAAACATGCCGGGTAAATGGCAGCTGATGATCTTTCTTGGTCAGCAGACCATTCTCGAAATGCAGAAGAAAGCAACTGCATAAACCGGAGCGGAACCGTTGTCAAGGGGACCGTGGAATACCGGAACCGGCGAAGCCGGTGAGGATATGCCGCGAAAGTCCCTTGACATAAGGTTCACGGAGCATCCTGTATCTTAGGTCAGCAAGTGTGCTTGCTGGCCTGCTTCCGGCGAGGACGGGTGCGGGCAGAGCCCGCAAAACGGGTCAAGGGACGAGTCCCTTGCGGGTTCTTAGGGCAGCGCCCTAAGCCCTCGGAGAGCTTTTCGGTATAAATATCTGCAATTATCAAGGTTCATTTGAGCCTTTTTCTTTCAGCTCATTCTTTCATAGGTTACTTTACACTACCCTTTGAAATCATTCTTATATCTTCCCAGGTATTCGCAGAGAAAAGCTTTGCCCAGAACACAAGTCCTGATTTAGCATCCTCCTCCGTTGCACAATCAATGTTATGCAGATTAAGTATCTTTATACGTAGCAGAGACGAGTACTGCATATGTGTGCGTATATTAAGTATTCCGTGCTCCTCTAAAAACTCCCTTTCGTTCTCACCTTTGGGGATAAGCTCTTTGTCAGTGATCGTAATAAGGGTCGCAGGCTTGAGCTTATCATAATTCTCGCCCGATCCTATCCCATCCGCAAAGGTCCTGCACAGGTATAGCAATGATCGCTTCTCCCAGTGACTGTCAAGATAAACCTGTATCTCTATATCAAAATACTCTCTGTTATCAAGATCAACTTTGATATCAAGGATGATCAGCTTATCAACATACTCCCCGTAATCTATGGGGTTCATGACACGTACATCCTTAACATGCTCCGGATCAAGCTTCATCACCGCGCAGATCAGTCCCTTCAGCGCTATAGGCGACTTCAGGAATACGTAGTGAGCCACGAAGTCGTTTTTCAATCCCAGGGGCAGCGGACCCGAAGTATTTGCAAAGCCCTTTAAAAACTCTTCATTTTTCTGTGCATCGATCATATTCATTTCCTCCTCTCGATTGTTGTGGCAGGAAATGAATGACATCCGTCCCTCTGTATTCCTTGGTCCTTCGATAATCCTGCCTTTAATAAAATAAAAAAAGTGGAAAAGCATAGATTTCGAAAGACGTGGCAGAGGATGAACTCTGTTCCAGAAAGCGCCGTTGAGGCGCCGTGCGAGTTAAATCAGGTCACATACAAATTGTATTCGCACTCAGAAAAATATGCCTTTGTAATAACAAGACGTCCTCGAACGTCTAATAGTCAACGACAAATTATCTTTGTCGTTGATTATAAACTACCACAAATCCAATCAACCTTCAAGGCTGTAATTAGAAAAGGCAGAATAAATCCTGCCATCAAAAACGGTAACCATTTTGGTAACCAAAGGTAACCAAAAACTCATCGGTTTTCGAGCAAAAGAAAAACTCCGAAACCCTTCATAAGGATTTCGGAGCTATCCACCTTAGAGCGATAGACGGGGCTCGAACCCGCGGTCTCGACCTTGGCAAGGTCGCGCGTTACCAACTACGCCACTATCGCAAAACCTTGACTATAATACTACGACATGCAGCAATTGTCAAGTATATTTTTTAAATTCATCAAAAAAAAACCGGTTCCCGACTAAACAGAGGAATTTACTCTTCCATATTTTTCAGCTCTTCCTTGAGTTCCTCCACCGTGTGACGGTTTATCATGGCCTCGGCATCGCCGGAATAATCCCAGAGATCCAGGAAATAATTCCACTCTGCTCCGGAGAAGGTGAAGGTGTTACCGTTCATGTCGGTAAACTCATGGGCCGAAAGCTCATCGGGATGATCATTCTCGTACATACGCTTATAATTCTTAAGCTCATCGATCTCGGCAGCCATGGCGGACACCTGATCCTTGAGGGAAGCGATCTCCGAATCCCTGGTCACCACAGTATTGCTCAGGTCCTCATACATCTTCGACAGTGATTCGTTCGATTCCTTATATTCGGACATCTCGGACTGGGCATCCAGAACAGCCTCGTTTGCCTCGCTCAGCCTTTTCTCAACAGAGCCGCGGCTCAAAGCGGAAAAAAGGGCTATGATAAAAAGAAAGGCACAAGCGATGGAAAGTCCCATGATCAGCTTTTTCTGTTTTTCAAGCTTATGAGTTTTTTTAAGTTCACCAAAATCCATATGGACACCTGAAACCAAAAACTGTCTTATATGAAATTTCCCCCTCAAAGAGGGGGAAATCTTTCGTATGCGGAAGATGGGACTTGAACCCACACGATCGCATTGATCACAAGATCCTTAGTCTTGCTCGTCTGCCAGTTCCGACACTTCCGCGAACACGCACGTATTAATATATCACATCACATCGATGTATGTCAATAATAATCGGTCACTTTTTATATTTTTTTGTGATATTTGCAAGATGAGCCTTGAGCTTCACCTTAACGGACTCTTTATCCTCCGTACCGTCATAGATCATGATCATGGCAAGGATAGGCCCGTAATACTCCACAGCCATATCCCAGGCGTCACCCTCGACCCACTGGCCCTGGCGGATGAGCTCGGATATGATCTTTTCCATATACATGAACTGACCGTTCACCAGATACTGCTGATAAAGAAAACCGGCCTGGTAATTATGATACTGCTCCAGGCACAGCATCTTGCGGCAGGAGGAGGCAAACTCATCCTCTGTCCAATACAAAAACTGGATCAGGCTGTAAAGCTTCAGCTGGCTCACCGAAAGGCTCTTAAAGGAGGGAGAGTCGGGATCGTCCGTAATGGCAGGCATATTATACTCACCGGCCCTGGTACGCTCATTCTCCTTCATCCTGTTCACGATGCTGTCAAAGATCGCCTGTTTATTCTTATAATGTTTATATAATGCAGCCTGGGTCATCCCCAGTTTACCTGCTATATCCCTGACGGAAGAAGCCTCATATCCGTTTCTGGAAAAAAGCTTTAAAGCCTCCTCAAAGATCCGCTCTTTCGTATTGCTCATGATCAAAAAAACCGTCCCGAAAAGTTATTTAAAGCGCCTCCGAAATCGAGAGGCGCTTTACCATTATGCAACTTTTTTTTTGAATATACAAGTAAAAAAAGCGAAAAAGTTAAAAAATGTTTACTATGTAAACCAAGTAAACGGTCGTTTATAATTTTATGTAACCATGCGCAAACTTATGTAAATCAAAACCGGCATTTTAACCCTCCTCAATAGGGATCCGGCATCTTATATTTTCCCTTGATCTCATACCTGTTTTTATAGTCATCATGATTCAGGACATATATCTCCGCACAGGCGATCATGGCAAATGCCCAGCAGGTGTTATAGCTGCCCTGACTCTTAAGCGCAGGAAGATTGGGAGTCATATACATCCCGGGCAGGTCATCAGATGATCCCATGACACACTCCTCATCATCCATAACATTACGTTCAGGAGTCAGTGCCCGTCCCTCATATTCCTCTTCGGTCTCAGGTATATCAAAGCTTTCATCAAACACTTCTTCATTAAGGCCATAATTCATGACCCGTTTCTTTTCAGCCGTCCTTTCGGATGAAGATGAAGCCGGATCCTTTTTCCTGAAGGCCTCGGAAAGCTCCCATACCGCATAAAGCTTTACGGTCTTTCCCTTCTTTACTGCCAGATTCCTGACTTTTTCTCCGGGATAATATTTTACCGTCCTGCCCTGTTTGTCCGTGGTATATCCCACAAGATCATAGCCCGTCTTTAAAAATCCCCCTTCGGGAAGGATGTATTCCTCGTCATATACAGCCTTTATCTTATTGATCTTCCCTGCCGTATCCTTTGTCATACCCTTGGTGCCCCGAAGGAATGAGATCGTATATTTGATCGGCTCCCAGAGGGCTACCAGATAAAGATCCCCCGATTCCTTCTTTGTGATGCGGGTTATCTTTGCCCCATCTTTTGACCCAAGGCGCCAGCCCTTGAAAGTATAGCCGGTACGGACCGGCTTAGGAAGCCGGATAGCCTTCATGGCCTTTGAAGGCCGGTAAATCGTCACGGTGGGAAGGTTCCTTACCGTGGCAATGTCCGTACCTATATCATAGGTGATCCCGTAATACCCCTCAGGTATGCTGTCTGCGGATATGACTGTCTTTATCACCTTATCCTCTTCTTCAGACGAACCCTTCTCTGAGGAAGACTTTTTTGAAGATCCCTGCGCCGAAGAACCCTTTCCGGAGTCGGATGAGGAACTGTCCATATCCGAAGATGACGATATCTCCTCTGATGATGACCTGTCCGAAGTGCTCCTTGCCGAAGAAGTCTTCCTTCTCTCCTCTTCCCTTTCCCTGACTTCCTGTGCCCGGTCTGCACTGACAGTATATGCTTTTATCCTCAGGTTACCTCCGACATTGGAGGAAGCATTTATCACACGGTTTGCATCCTTCCAGCCTTCTGCCGAAGTATACAGATATCCCTGACCGTCAGCGGACTGACATTCGGAAGCATAGATCGACCAGGAGGCAGGCGAATCAGCCTCATAGCCGATACTGCAGGTTTCACCGTCTTTTTCCAGTCTGACCACTATGGCAAATCTGCTACCGGGCTCCACATACACCGGCTCATCAAAATAACTGCTGTAATAACCTTTTTCCGTGGTATAACCACTCACAGCCGCTGCCTGAGTGCCCTCCACCGGAGAAGAGGCATTTTCGGGAACGTCAGTATACAGGCTGATGGTATAAAACTGATCCGGCGAACCGGTGAAAAAACCTCCCCCGGTCACAGCCTCACCGGCGGAGCCAGCGGATACAGTAAATATGTTACCGGCATAAGCATAATTCGTATATGCCCTGAAGGCATAAAGCATCCCGCCGTCATACTGATAACAGTTGTCCTGATATTTTCCATCCTCATACTCAAATGAAAAAACCGAAGCATTTGACGCCAGGCTATTGTCATAATATGAAAGGTAATAATACCCGGATTTGGAAAAGGTATAATTCGAATTCGTACCTGAATTCCTGACTATCCATGCACCGTTCCCGGCAGGTTTGGATGAAGTCCTGAAATCTTCCTTCGGAAAATTGTCATCCCATCCCACTAAGGTAACCGCATGATTTGTATCAGATGAATAAGGGTAGTAATAGCTGTTATGCCCCGAGTCGTAATATGAAGAATTATTGTAAACAGAACAGGTAACAGCTCCGTTTTCCATTATATGCCGCTTAACGCTATCCCTGTCGGAAGATATATCGGTTTCCTGAAATCCCGTGACATGATATTCATCAATATAAGCCAGAGAAGGATCCAGACCGTTCGTTTTTATCTGATATACATCAGAATACTTTGCCAGTTCCTCGTGGTTAGGCCCTACCCAGCCTGCCACCACCGGCGATGCATATTTGGGATGACCTCCGGTATCAAAACCGTTTTTCCTCGGATCGATAAATTTATTCTCATCTCCGACAGTCCCACCCAACGGATCTACGGGAGTGTTATACATAAACCAGGACAGGGCAGCCTCGGAAAGATCTATATCATATATGTTGCAATAGCCCTCTTCCTCATCTGCCAGGGTGACACTTTGCCATCCCATGCACTGAAACAGAAGTACAACGATCAATAATCGGGATATGTTTTTTTTATATTTCTTCATCTCTTACTACCTGTCTGCATATCAGACATAAAATATAATGTCAGACTACCTTTTATCCCGGTCCACATACTCCAGACTCACCATGCCTGCAAGGGCAAAGATAAAGATGTATATAAGGAGCTTTTCCCAGCAGCCCATGATATTTTCCATGGTAAATTCGTATTCGCTCTTCTTGTTGTAGCCGCCGGTGATCTTCAGGAACTCTTCCTTGGAACCCTTTTCCTCCATATCGCTCAGAATGGTCTGTAAAGGCTTTCTGCCTGCGTACTCCACATCCTTGAGCTTTACCAGAGAGTTCCACAGGGAAACCATGGGCAGCTCGTTATATTCACCCTGACAGCACATGGCAGTCAGGCTCCACTTGGATATAGTCAGATCGGTAACCTTGAGGGCAGGGCCCTGCAGATCGAAATAGCTGCCTGAAAATACCAGCTGGAATATCAGCAAAAAGGGCATCAGCGTCATGGCCGTGGTAGTGGATCTCACCAGGCATGACACCATGAGCGCCATCATATCCGCGGCATAGGTGGTAAGGAAGATCGTAATGCCAAAATCCACCACAGGCCAGAGCGTAATGCAGGCCCGGGAAGGGAGCTTCGCTCCAACCAGCCTGCACAACGATATGATGATCGCCGTCTGAGCTATGCACAAAAGTGCCTGATAGACCATGTGAGCCAGGATATAGGACGAGATATGCAGGCCGGACCTGTGTTCTCTCTTGATAATATCCCTCTCCCGGCATACCGACTGGATGGAATTAAAGAACCCGTTCCATATACATACGCATGAGAGGGCAAAAGTTCCTGTTACGGTCCCTTCCATGGTCTTAAATAGCGAAGGTCCGACCACGGCTGCCACCACTCCGGCAATTATCGCAGCCATGGGCAGCATCTTCCAGTCATTATGGAAAACAAACATGCGGAGAAGCTTGCCAAAATATACAAAGGCCTGATAGATACGCCCGTTTCTTCTCAACGTATCCCGTGAACCATCCTGACGACTGCCGGGATCCGCAGGCATAACTGCCGCCTCCGGCGTCTCATCCGTATCGGAAAGATCGGGAACGGTCTTTACGTCTTCGGCCTCCAAAGCTTTGTTGTTTACAACATTTTTATTCTGAGCTTTCACATTCCGGCGGCGTTTGTTTTTATGCTTTCCAGATTTCATCACGCGATCTCCCTGGTCTCATTCAAAGTCACTGCTGCATATTTTTCCACAAATTCGTTGGCCCTGCCCTCACCGCCTTCATCAGTGCGGTTAATGGAACGAAGGATGCCTTCCATGGAATTCTTGTCAAAAAACGTCCTGGCATCCTCTACGGATCCAAAGAACGCCAGCCGCCCGGTCCCGGAATCGTCCTTGGCCAGAACAATCACATCATCAAACAGATCCGCCACCCTGTCAGGGGTGTGGGTTATGACTATGACTATCTTGTTTTCATCGGCTATGGTCCTGAGTTTCTCAAAAATGCCCCTGGCCACTATTCCGTCCAGTCCGGAATCAGGCTCATCAAGAATAAAAAGGGAGGGATCGGAAATATACTCCATAGCAATGGAAAGACGCTTTCTCTGGCCTCCGGAGAGCTTCTCCACCAGAGAATCCCTGACCGAAGCCAGTCCGAATTCCTCAAGCACCGTTTTGATACGCTTTCTTCTTTTAAACCAGCCGACGGATGCCGGAAGCCGCACCGAAGCGGCATCGCTCAACGTGAGCCCCACCGTATCATGACCTCTCATAAGATCCTGCTGAGGCACAAAGCCAACGGAATATTTCATCTTTTCATACTCGGTATAGATATCCCTGTCATCCAGAAGGATCCTGGCATCTGCCTGCTCATAGCCGGTAACCGCATTGACAAAAGTAGTCTTGCCTGCACCGGAGCCACCCAGCAGAAGGACCATATGTCCCCGGGGAATGTTCATATGGATATCCTCAAGCAAAGCCCTGTTCTTACCAAGTATCTTAACAGTCCTCTCTTTTATGTTGATATTAAGCCCGCTGCCCGTGGAAACCACGTCGCCATGGCTTTTTGCCGCCCCCTTCCCATCAGCCCAGGATATGAGATTGACGGGCACTATATCCTTTTTCATGCCCCAGATAAAAACAGTCACGCCCTCGAATAAGGCAAAACCGAAAAGCCACCATTTCTTCCGGCCGAAAACATGACACAGACCGGAATAGACCCTGAGCTGGTATATGATCTCCATGATCACAAACAGCAGATAGCACAAGAAAACAGCAAGAGCGAGCTTCACATTCTCTTTGAGCATATTTTCGTAGGTCATGGGCAAATAATCTGTCAGACGGACCAGTTCACTCAGGATCTCAAGAAGAAACAGCACCCGTCCTTCCTGTTCACAGTCAACCGCCCGGCCGAGCACATAAAATCTGTACCCGGGTATCAGGGCTTTCCATCCGCTGATGCCCATTTTTTTAAATATGCGCCACAATCCCCATAGGAATAATATATGGAATACCAAGATAGACTTTACGGCCGACATTCTCATCCTCCCGCTGCCAACAAAAATAACAGCTAAATTATAAAGCATTTCCCTTGATTTTTCAATTTTTCACTAAAAAAGAAAAATATGTGATACAATAAATAAGATATTGTTTATTTTTCCATTTACAGGATCATGAATAAGAAATTTCTGCTGATATATTTAATACTTACCGCACTGCTCCTTGACGGATGTACCACGAGGGATGCTGCTTCGGTCAGAGAACAAAGGAACAGGGGGTCTATAGTGGACTACTCAGACGCCGGCCGCATGCCCGACAAAGACGGCAGGGATGAAGCCGGCTCCGGATCAGGGGACGATAAAAACGGAAATCCCGGGGATGAAGCGACAGGGGATACTGCCCGGACCGGAGATGAAACCGGCGGACAGTCCTCGGAAGACGGCGATAACGGATCCGAAGAAGAGCCGGAAGTAGAGGATCTGGGTGAATATTTCATGCCCGCCATCGAAGAATTCAAAGCCAGCGGCTATCTGCCCGACGGCACAAAGATAACACTTCAGGGAAACGGAAATCTGGAAGACTGTGAATACGCCATGGAGGATGTGGATAATGACGGAAAGATGGAGCTTTTGTTCAGATACGCCGGCACAATGCTGGAGGTGTATATAGATCCTGAAGAAGTGGCAGAAACCGGAGAATACATAGAGCCATACAAGCTGGGCACCGACATGTTTACAGTCGTTTACTCATATAATGTCGCCTCCGACACCTACACCAGAGAGCTGTTTGTAAACAGTGTATGCACCTTTTTTGACAAAAAGAGGGTGATGGTCGAGGCCAACGACGGTTTCCCCTTAAGCGACCCCGAAAACTCATACCAGATCTACGAGTACGATCCGTCTGCCGACAGCTACGCCTATGCGGGCTATATTTACGAATGGAACAAGAACATCTGTCCCACAGGACAAAATAACGCTCCCTTCCCGACCGCAGTGGACAAGGACGAAAGCCTCAAGGTATACGCCCTTGAATACAAGGACAGGTTCGAACCGGGATATATCTACGATGACGATGTCATGAGAGAACTGGATGCGGAACTTTTCCGGAAGAAACAGCGTCTTTACTGGTATTACGTCTGATCGCCGAAAAGCGATCCCATGGTCTCATCTATTTCCCTTTTCAGGGTATTCATAAGCTCCTTAGAGACCTTGCACAGCTTCCTGTCATACGTATACAGGCCGTTTATCTCCTCTTCTACATCACAGAGCTGTGTATATATACAGCCGCTCAAGCCGGCGCCAAGGTGTGGTATAACCTCCGTACGGTACATATCGGCCACTTTTTTGTTCAAAGCTTCCTTATCGGCAAGCTCACCGTATCCATAGGCTTTTTTCCTGAAGCATGAATTGTCGGGGATCAGAAGCGAAAAGCCTCCGCACTCCGATACCACAGCCGGCTTTTTCCATTTTGCGATGGGTATCCGGCAAAAATAGCAATGGATGGATTCCACAGGAGAATTCTTCTGCTTGTACCAGCCTGAGGTGGCATCAAAGATCCTGTCCTTCTCCCTGTCCTGAAGCAGATCCAGCACCATATCCGAATCAAACTGTCCCCAGCCCTCATTAAAGATGGTGTAATATACCACGCTGGGGAAATTATGCAGGTAATCTATGGTCTGCTCACAGTGTTCCACAAAAAAAGCCTTGACCCTGCCGTTTACCTTCACATGCTTGTCCTTTTTGTAATGGCCCGCATAAAAAGGCGCCACGGTGGGCATGATGGTGTCCCTCATGTAATTGTATTCGCCGTTGTTGACCATATCCTGAAAGACCAGCATTCCCAGTCTGTCACAATCATAATAGAATCTGGCGCTCTCTATCTTTACATGTTTTCTCAATGTATTGAAACCAAGCTCCTTCATCAGCCTGATGTCTTTTTCATAATATCTGTACGAAACAGGGGTATATATTCCATCGCTGAAATATCCCTGATCCAGCACTCCGTGGAAAAAGAAGGGCTTATGGTTGAGACAGATACAGTGTATCCCGTTCACTTTGGCCACTTCTATGGTCCTTATGGCGAAATAGGACCTGATCCTGTCTTCGCCTGCGATGATCTCATATCTGTAGAGATCAGGTTCATCCACGGACCACATGACAGGATCTTTTATGATCACGGTATTGACTCCGTTTTTAAGCTTTCCGCTGTAGATCACCTCCCGGGGATCCTCATCCGTTCCGGGGGCAAAGATCCTGATCTCGTATACATCCGAGGTCCCGGAAACATCCAGCTCGATCGCCCCCTTCTCCTCCTGCCATGAGGTTCTTACACTGTCCACATGTTTTTCAGGTACAGACTCCATCCAGACACTCTGCCAGATACCGGATATCTGGGAATACCACATACCCGACGGTTTTTTGGACTGCTTCCCGTAAGGATAAGTGATATCCAGCTCATCCTTCACCCGGACGTCGATGATATTCTCACCTTCACAAAGAAGAGAGGTTATATCAAAAGAAAACGGGAGATAACCACCCTCATGAGAGCCTGCAGGTTTCCCGTTCACATATACCCATGCCACCTGGTCCACTGCCCCGAAATGCAGTATTACCGCATCTTTCACAAAGGAGTTATCAAGTGTAAACCTCTTGCGGTACCAGAAGACATCACCCACGGGGACGGAAACTCCGCTTCTTTTAACCTGGGGAGCATAAGGAACCCTTATGGAATCATCCCAGTCCACGGGGATCTCCTCCCCGCTGCTGTGGGAAAGTTCCCACTTCCCATCCAGGGAATAAAAAGAATCACGTACAAACTGGGGTCTGGGATAACAGGTTTCCTCTTTTAGGTCATCCATCTCAAGATACCTGCGTTCTTCATTCTTGTCTTTAAATATTTCCCTGAAGAACTTGACCGTATAGCTGAGGACCAGCCTGGGTTTCCAGAAAAAGTTTTTTATATCAATTTTTTTGTTATAAAATATTCCCATAATCAAAAAAATGCGCTATAATGTAGTCGGAACTAAGTTCTTTAGATGGAGAGGGGCTCGTGCGAATGCGCGGGCTTTCTCTCTTTTTTTCCTGCCCCCGATCTTGCATCGGGGGAGCCCGCCGGCTTTGAGGCATCAATACTTCTCCGTCAGGAGAAGTTACCACTTTCCTGCCCCTGATTTCACAGTTTTGTATTTACTCCGTTCAAGTTGATGTATTCATCCTCCTCGATGGGTATCAGGATACATTTTTTACCATCCACGGTCTTTGATGTCACCTGGTTCGCCTTCTGCGGCTTGACACGCAGAATGATATCGTAGGTCTGGGAAAAGCCGGAAGATTCATCCATTTCGCTCTGGACATCCGCCACTGCCTCGAAGGTCTTGTTCACCAGTTCCTTTGACAGTTCCTTATTTTCCACTATCAGCTGCTGCTTTTCGCTCTGAAGATTCTCTATCTGCTGCTGACGCTCAATGGCTTTCAGCTTTTTATCATCTATGACATCGCATACCTTAAGAGACTCTCCCTCCAGGTAACTGCCCACTTCTTCCTTTATCTGCTGACAGATGCTGCCGGGAACGGCGTTTTCCTCCAAAGCACCCAGAAGCAGCTCGTCGGTGAGCAGGAAATCATCATCCATGATCTCTTCCCCATCCTCATCCACGTGGACAGGGATCTTGTCCTTAAGGCTCTCCTGAATAGCTAACATGGTCTCTTCACATTCGCTGACCACAGGGGAGATCGCTCTCCTGATAACGGCATGTACTCCGTTCATGCTCTCGGTCCTGGTACGCTTTGAGCCGGTACCCAGACCTTCTTCCACAAAACTTCTGTGGGAATCCTTCGGATCCTTCACATAGTACGTCAGGGAATGGATATCGCCGCTTCTTTCGGAAAATGTAGGGAACATAAAGCCTATCTGAGGCTGTCCCACTACCCTGTCCCTGATCCTGGGGCCTATGGTATTGGTCTCCTTGAGATACCCCAGGCCGGCCTTGGACAGATCCACGGGACAGATCCCGCCCAGGACAAAGGAAAAGACCTCCTCGGATTCGTCCAGCTTCATATTATCCGAGGTTTTAAGCGGCACATCATAGATCCCGTAAAAAAGAAGGATAAGATAATCATCCGAATGATCAAGAGTCTCTATGATCCTGTCATACAGCCTGTCGCAAAGCTCGTCATTTTTAAGCTCACTGTCCACAAGGCCTCTGAAAAACTGCTGCATCCCTCCGTTTTCCGCCTCGAGGGGAAAAGGAAGCTCCAGGATATTGTCTCCCAGATTTCCGGAGAGGAGCTTTTTGGATATCTCCACATATTTATGCAGGACCTCATCCTCCAGGGAATAAAGGGACTCATTAAAGGTCGTCACCTTTTCCTTGTTCAAATTAACGTAGCAGCCGCAGACCCTGTGCAGGGTACCATCATCCTTTTTAAATCCGCGCTTTATTTCCAGAATATCTCTCTTTTGCATGTCTACCTCCAAAAACAACCGAATTATTATATCACAAAAATACAGAATGTGATATACTTTTGAAATAACAATAGAACGGAGGATACAACATGTGGGCATATGAAAGCGTTTTTTATCAGATCTATCCCCTGGGGATGTGCGGGGCACCCTTTGAAAATGACGGAGTCCTCACACACAGGATAAAGAAAGTGGAGAACTTTATCCCCCATATCAAAAAGCTGGGCTGCAACGCCATTTACTTCTCTCCCCTTTTCGAATCGGACACCCATGGGTATAACACCCGTGATTATAAAAAGATCGATGTTCGGCTGGGTGATAACGACGATTTCAAAAAACTCTGTAAAAAGCTTCACGATAACGGGATAAAGGTGGTTTTGGACGGAGTGTTCAACCACGTGGGCAGAGGCTTCTGGGCCTTTAAGGACGTCCTGGAAAAAAGATGGGACTCCCCCTACAAGGACTGGTTCCACCTGAGCTTTGACGGCAATTCAAATTATAACGACGGCCTGTGGTACGAGGGATGGGAAGGAAACTATGATCTGGTAAAGCTGAACTTAAGGAATGAGGAGGTCATATCCCATATTTTTGACAGTATTAAATTCTGGGTAAACGAATTTGACATAGACGGTCTGAGACTGGATGTGGCCTACTGTCTGGACCATGACTTCCTGCGGCGCCTGCGCTCCTACACCGATTCCTTAAAACAGGATTTCTTTCTGGTAGGAGAGACGCTCCACGGGGATTACAATCAGATAATGAATGATTCCATGCTTCACTCCGTGACAAATTACGAGTGTTATAAAGGACTGCATTCCTCCTTTAACAGCATGAACATGTTTGAGATCATCCATTCGCTGCTGCGCCAGTTCGGTCCCGAAAACTGGACGCTCTACAAAGGAAAACGCCTGTTATCATTTGTTGACAACCACGATGTGACCAGGATCGCCTCCATACTGAATGAGGAAAAGCATCTCATTCCAATCTACGCCCTGGCCTTCGGCATGCCGGGCATACCCTGTGTGTATTACGGAAGCGAATGGGGTATGAAGGGGGACAAGTCCCAGGGAGATCCCGCTTTGAGACCGGAGGTCACCGATCCCGAATGGAACAAACTGACCGATGCCATCGCAGCCATGGCAAAAGCAAAAAAGGGATCGAAAGCACTTAATTACGGTGATTTCAAATCCCTGGTACTGACTAACAGACAGTGTATCTTTGAAAGGTGCGCGGATGATGAGAGGATAATGATCGCAATAAATGCGGATTCATCGCAATATACGGCACATTTTGATGCCAGAGCGGGAAGAGCTCACGATCTGATCACCATGGAAACCATAGACTTCGGAGGCGGACTGGATATGCCGCCCTTCAGTGCCATGATATTGGAACCTTATTAATTCCGCTTTTACTGCCCCCGATCTTGCATCGGGGGAGCCCGCCGGCTTTGAGGCATCAATACTTCTCCGTCAGGAGAAGTTACCACTTAAGGTCAGCTGATAAAGACGTCGGCCCCGATATGCTCGGCCATCTCGCTCTTTTCTATATCAAGAGCGAAGGCCAGCTCGGAATAGAGGATATTCTCGGCCTGCTTGTAATACCGCTCGTCCACGGTAGTGTTTTTCTTACCCTGCTCTTCACGCTCTATATTGCGTCTGCAGATATTCTTGATGATGCTCACCAGCTTATCCGGAGAGCCCGAACGGATGGCGGCCTTGTACTCCTGCTCACGGAGCTTATCGCTCTCTATGACGGCTATGTCGATATCAGGTATGCGTCTGATAAAGGCCTCTGCCTCATCTGCACTCATAACTTCACGGATATTGTCATTTTTGCCCTCGACAGGGACATAAAGCTTGGAACTGCGGTCATCCCTGGGTACCATGAGATAATAACGCTTCCCCTTATCTCCTGTCATACCCTCGAGCTCTACAATATCCTCCACACGGCATACACCGTGATTTACTTTTACTACATAATCCCCAACCTGATACATGCCGCTCCTTTCCGCTCATTCGCTATTATTTAGATTATAACAATTTTTATTACTCTTTTCAAATGGAAAAAATAAACAAATGACAAAAAAAGAAAGGGCCCTCGAGGTCATAAAAAGACTCAAAAAAGAATACCCCGAAAGCACCTGTACCCTTGAATACGACGAGGCCTGGAAGCTTCTCATATCAGTGAGGCTCGCAGCCCAGTGTACCGATGAACGGGTCAACAGGATAGTACCTCTTCTCTATGAAAAATATCCTTCAATGGATGCTGTGGCAAACGCACCCCTTGAGGACATAGAGGCCATCGTCGCTCCCTGCGGCCTGGGACACTCAAAAGCAAAGGATATTAAAAATTGCATGACCATGCTCATATCCGAATATGAAGGCAAGGTCCCCGACGACATGGACAGCCTGCTGCGCCTTCCCGGAGTGGGCAGAAAGAGCGCCAATCTGATACTGGGCGACATCTTCCATAAGCCTGCCATAGTGACGGATACCCACTGCATACGCCTTTGTAACCGTATAGGCCTGGTTAAAGATGAAAAGGATCCTTACAAGGTGGAAATGGCACTAAAAAAGATCGTTCCCCCCGAAGAAGGGAACGATCTGTGTCATCATCTGGTGGATCACGGACGTAAGGTCTGCAGTGCCCGCACGGCCCCGAAATGCGATATTTGCTGTCTTTCGGATGTATGTATGAAACGAATATAAGATTCTTCGTCGCTTCGCTCCTCAGAATGACGATCAGGAACGGGTATTACACAGAATGACGATCAGGAACGGGTATTACACAGAATGACGATTCTCACTTATCCTGCTTGTGAGGAGGGATGTCGGGTCTTATGCCCCTGAGCTTTTCCATGCCCCTCTGGATCGCATCCCTGCTGTTTTTCCAATCCGCATCTTTGTTCCTGTAATCAAATTTGTCACAGAACCAGGACACGTCCTCCTGAACCCTTTTCATATTCTGCTCCATAATGGGAAAGATAAGGGCCGTAAATCCGGGGATCTCATTCTGTGAAAGACAGCTTCTGGAAGCCTCCATAAGATACCCGAAGTGATGCAGGCAGAAGCCTTTACAGCTTCTGACAAGCTCAACAAAGTCGGGTTCTTTTTTATACAGATGAAAAAAGGTGTCAAAATACCTGTCAAAAGTATTTTTCATATAGTTGCACACATAGCAGCTCTTGTCCATGGAAACGCACCAGGCGGCAAGGGGATCCGCAGGCGCCTCAAAATCAAAACTCTTTGCCACAATGGGAAGCTTTTCCTTAAGTGAAGCCTTTGCGGGCTTATAATCACTCATCTTCTTTTTCAGGCCGTCTATCAGTTTTTTGTAATGGGTATTAAGGATCAGACCGTTGCCCTGGGCATTGCCAAATTCAAACATCTTTTTCAGATGGTCACGGCAAAAGCCCGTATTGTCGGTCTGCTCCCTGATATCACTCTGCATATAGGAGTCAGAGCCCACCACGAAATCCAGAGCCTTGTTCTCCAGATCCCGCTCGATCACACAGAAAGGGCATTCACAGTCTGTTTTAAACGCATCGATAAGGGGTATTTTATATAATGCTTCCTTCATAATATCACCTGCAAAGATTGTCCTTAAGTATCTGCAGATAGGGCAGGAATCCGCTGATTATCTCAGCAGGGGTGATACCGGCCGTATATCTGCGCAGTTTGTAACCATCCATACACATGGCTACCAGTTCATGGGTATCCGCTATGGTCAGGCCTGTTTTGAGACAGGCGGCATCCGACTTTTCGTCGATGAGGCTGCTGTATATCTCCTCACATTCCACATACCACTGCCTGGCCAGATCCGCCACCTCGGGGTCGTCCTCCCTGCCCAGGGAGACGAGAAACATATCCAGATAAGGGTGGAGCGTGAGCATGTGAAGCTTTGCCTCCTCCACCATGCGTATCCTTTCAAAAAGGTTGGGATCGTCGCTTTTTACCTTATCCTCCAGCTCTATGGTCATATATCTGACGCAATACTCCGTCACAAATTCATAAAGATTTTTTTTACTTCCGAAATAATGGAACAAAAGGCCCTTGGAGATCCCAGCCTCCTTTACGATGGCATCGGTTCCCGCTCTTTCATATCCGTTTTCGGCGAATACCTTGACCGCAGCGTTTATCATGCGGTTTTGTTTGTCGCCGGATAAGGAAAAGAATTTTTCGTTCATGTTTTGTACCTCACATAGGTTGAGTATAACACGATCTGATATCTGTCAGGATTCTTACTGTTGCTTCGCTCAGAATGACAAATAAGTATAATTCAGAATGGCGTGCGTAAATGAAGGATCACCAGCACAGCACCTCGCAGCCGTCCTCGGTCACCACCAGCTGCACCTCCCACTGGGCCGAAAGGGAACCGTCCTTTGTACGGGCAGTCCAGCCGTCCTCTTCATCAATATAAATGTCATGCTTGCCTATATTGATCATGGGCTCTATGGTGAAACACATACCGGGCACCATGAGCATTTCCTCTCCGGGCCTGCTGACATAGCTGACAAAGGGATCCTCATGGAAATCCTTCCCTATACCGTGGCCGCCGATACTCCTCACCACCTCATATCCGCAGCTTTTGGCAAACTCATTTATCTTTGAACCCATATCACCAAGAGTCTTCCAGGGCTTAACATTTTCCACGCCGATCTCTACACTCTTCTTTACATTTTCCACAAGACGTCTGGCTTCATCGGAAACATTGCCGATCATATACATCCTGGAGGAATCGGAATAATATCCCTCAAAATAGGTGGAAACATCCACGTTGACTATATCACCCTCCTTGAGCACTTCTTTCTCGGAGGGGATGCCATGACAGACCACATCATTAATGGAAGTGCAGACACTCTTTGTATATCCGTCAAAGCCAAGAGGCGCACAATGTCCCCCCATCTGTTTGGTGATCGTCGAAACCCAGTCGTCGATCTGCTGGGTGTTTATCCCGGCGGCTATGTGTTCCCCCACATAATCAAGGACCGCCATATTTATCCGAGCGCTTCTTTTTATCCCTTCTATGTCCTGTGCATTTTTTATGATATCCCTGTCAGGTATCTGAAATCCTCTGTCCGCATACATGATCAGCTTATCGTCAAAAGCACTGTGACACTGCTTATACTTTCTGCCGCTGCCGCACCAGCAGGGCGCATTCCGTTCAAGTTTTTTAATCATCTCATCCTACCTAAGATTCTTCGTCACTTCGTTCCTCAGAATGACAGACGAAAAACATTCTTCGTTACTTCGTTCCTCAGAATGACAGCTGAAGAAAAATAAAAATTGTCCGTGTCGGTCAACACACGGACAATTATATTACTTCATTCTTTGATTGTCAATCGTACTTCAGCGCCTGTAGAAAGCCCGGAGACCTATGGCACAGGCTATAACGGAATATACGATCCCAAGTATGGCGCACTTAAGAGGGTTCATCGTAAAATAAAACTGAAGCGCCTGAAACTGGGGCGTGATCAGAATATCCATGATCTTGGTAAAAGGAAACAGATGGATCTTTTCCGAGGCCAGCAACGATATGAGCCTGGGGATCACCAACACGGTCAGGAAGAAATAAATGAAAGCGTCTCTCTTCCTCTTTGCTGCAAACAGATACATCTGACCTATTGAGATGCCGGCCAGCCACAGGGGGAAGGCCACAAGCGCCTTTTGCAGAAAATCTCCAATGGTATCCATGCCCACGCTGCCACTGTCAGCTATGCCGAACAGCATGGTGGTCAGGAGCATGATGATAAAGGATACCACAAACATAGCTATTCCCACCAGCAGGGTGGCACACAACTTACCGATGTATAACTGCCAGCGCTTCATTTTGTGGGTGACAGAATCCTTTATGTGAGGATTAGGATATTCCGGCCCGAAGACCATATCGGACAGGAAGATACAGCTGTAATAGGGGACGATAAAGGCCCCCTCGGCAAATATGATAAGATTGTATGTGAACGATCCGTCATTCATGCCATAGATGTTTCTGAAACATGCCATGGCTATATTAGCCAGAAGGCAGATCACAAAAATCCCAAGGATATAAAACAGGGAATATTTCTTCCTGACCGCCCTGTAGGCTTCACGTGCTATATAGTGTAACATCAGTTAATACCCGGCTCCTTATTCATCAACGGAATAATTCGGAGCCTCCTTTGTAATGTTGATATCGTGAGGGTGGCTCTCCTTCAGGCCGGCTGAGGTGATCTTGATGAACTTGGCCTTTTCATGCAGAGTCGCGATATCCGGCGTGCCGCAGTATCCCATACCGGATTTGATACCGCCGATCATCTGGTAAATGGTATCTTCCACTGAGCCCTTGTAGGCCACACGGCCTTCCACTCCCTCAGGCACAAGCTTCTTTGCGCCCTCCTGGAAATATCTGTCCTTTGATCCGTTTTCCATAGCTGCTATAGAACCCATGCCACGGTAAACCTTGTACTTACGGCCCTGATACAGCTCAAAGGTACCGGGAGCCTCATCACAGCCTGCAAACATGGAGCCCATCATGCAGACATTTGCGCCCGCTGCAAGAGCCTTGGTGATATCACCTGAATATTTAATGCCTCCGTCTGCGATAACAGGTATGCCCAGAGGCTTTGTAACTTCATATACATCCATAACTGCGGATATCTGGGGTACGCCGATACCGGCAACCACTCTGGTGGTACAGATGGATCCGGGTCCTATACCTACCTTTACGGCATCCGCTCCCGCATCTATAAGCGCCTTCGCAGCCTCGCCCGTAGCTATATTACCGGCAATAACCTGAAGCTCGGGATGTCTTTCCTTAATGGTCGAAACCGCATTCAGGATATTTTTGGAATGACCATGAGCCGAATCCACTACGATCACATCCACATGGGCTCCCACAAGGGCATCCACTCTCTCCATCATATTTCCGGTGATACCTACGCCGGCGCCACACAAAAGCCTGCCCATATCATCCTTTGCGGAAAGAGGATATTTGATCTGCTTTTCGATATCCTTTATGGTGATCAGACCCTTGAGGTTAAAATCGGCATCCACAATGGGAAGCTTTTCCTTACGGGCTTTTGCCAGGATCTCCTTGGCTTCGGCCAAAGTGATACCCTCTCTGGCCGTCACCAGATTCTCTGTGGTCATGGATTCTTTTATCTTTTTGGAAAAATCTGTCTCGAATTTGAGATCGCGGTTGGTGATTATACCTACCAGCTTGCCATTTTCGGTGATGGGAACACCGGAGATACGGAACTTTGCCATGAGATTGTCAGCATCCTGAAGCGTATGCTCGGGAGAAAGGAAAAAGGGGTCGGTGATGACACCGTTTTCGGAACGCTTAACCCTGTCTACTTCCTCTGCCTGTTCCTCAATGGTCATATTTTTATGGATGATGCCTATGCCGCCCTGTCTGGCCATAGCTATCGCCATTGTAGCCTCTGTGACCGTATCCATGGCGGCACTCATCATCGGAATGTTCAAAACCACCTTTTTGGTAAGATGTGTCTTCAGGTCTATCATATTGGGAGTAACCTCTGAATACTGGGGTATCAAGAGTACATCGTCAAATGTGATTCCTTCACCTATTATCTGTCCCATGTTTAAACTCCTTTCTATGATACACGATTGTAAAGATTCTTCGCTTCGCTCAGAATGACATACCGGAGGGGATCCGGCATGACATACGGGTGAATCCCCTGAGACTCCGCGAAAATATTATCCATGATTCTATCACAGCAAAAAACTGTTTTCAAGTCATATCTTTTCGATCTTGACCGCACACACCTTATATTCGGGAATACGCGCATATTTATCAAGCGCTGCATTCGTTAATATGTTCGCATTTCCGTCGGGGAAATGGAAGGGCATCCAGGTCTCCTTAGGTGAAACCTTTTCCGAAACCCTGGCTGTGGTGGTAAGGGTGCCTCTTCTGGAGGAAACCCTGATCTTTTCACCGTTTTCTATACCAAGTCTGACCGCATCCTCGGTATTCATCTCGATAAAGGAATGTCCCTCCTTCATCATGAGTCCCGGAGTCTTTCCGGTCATGGCACGGGTATTGTAATGGTAAAGGATACGTCCTGTCATAAGGATGAAAGGATATTCATCATCCGGCTGCTCCGCACTGGGAACATACTCGGCAGGATAGAACCAGCCCAGGCCCCTGGTGAACTTGCCCACATGCATAATGGGAGTTCCGGGATGCTTTGCATCAAGGCAGGGCCACTGAAGAGTCTCACCGCGGTCCAGTCTCCTGTGGCTGATGCCGCCGAAGCTGGGAGTCAGGGATGCGATCTCATCCATTATCTCCTCACTGGTAAGCTGGGGCTGAGGATAACCCATACGGTTCATGAGGTCGATGAAGATATCCGTATCAAGCCTCATCTCTCCCTCCAGCTGCACAGCCTTTCTCACTCTCTGTACTCTTCTCTCGGTATTGGAGAAGGTTCCCTCCTTTTCCGCGTAGCTGGTACCGGGCAGTATGACGTCTGCATACTGGGCGGTCTCCGTCATGAACAGATCCGAAAGAACAAAGAAATCAAGACTTTCAAGGGCTTTTCTGATATGGTTCTGGTCCGCATCGGTCACCACGGGATCCTCACCGAAAATGAAGAGTCCTCTTATCTCTTTTCTGATGGCCGCACCAAAAACATCGGTGGCATGCGTGCCGGGCTTTTTATTCAGCTCCACGCCCCAGGCCTTTTCAAACTTGGCAATCACATCGGGGTTAGTCACCTTCTGATAACCGGGAAAATCTCCGGGAAGGGCGCCCATATCGCAGGCTCCCTGTACATTATTCTGGCCTCTCAACGGGTTCACTCCGCAGCCGCTCTTTCCGATCTTGCCCACCAGCATAGCCATGTTGGACATGGACATAACGCCCTCGGTACCGGTGGAATGCTCTGTGACGCCGAGACAATAGATGATGGGCGCCTTCTTTGCCTTTGCATACATAAGGGCTGCCTCTCTGAGAAGATCGGGATCTATATGACAGATCTCCCCCACCTTCTCGGGAGTGTATTCCATGACGATCTTTTTGATCTCATCATAGCCTTCCGTACGTTCTTTTATAAACTCATCATCCTGAAGATTCTCATTTATGATGACATTCATCATACCGTTGGCAAAGGCCACGTTGGTTCCCGGCTTTAACTTGATATGCACATCTGCCATTTTGGACAGGCCTATATCTCTGGGATCCACCACTATGAGTCTGGCTCCCCTGGCCACTGCCTGTCTGATCTGCATACCTACCACGGGATGAGCTTCCTCGGGATTCGAGCCCACCAGCATGATGCAGTCCACATCTCCCGTGATATCCCCTATGGGATTCGTCATGGCTCCCGAACCCAAAGTCATGGCAAGACCGGCCACAGAAGCCGAATGACATACTCTCGCACAGTTGTCCACATTATTGGTACCAAAAGCACAGCGGACCATCTTCTGGAGCATGTAACAGTCCTCGTTGGGTGAACGCGAACATGCAAAACCGGCCAGCGCATCGGGGCCGTATTCTTTTTTGATCTGGGTAAATTTGGAAGCGATGAGATCCAAAGCCTCATCCCAGGTTGCTCTCTCAAATTCGCCTGTCTCCTTATTTTTGATAAGGGGATATTTGAGCCTCTCGGGGGAATGTACAAAATTGAAGGAGCCAAAACGTCCCTTTACGCAGAGCAGTCCCTTGTTTGAAGGACCGTCGGCAGGCTCCACATCCACGATGGTATTGTCCCTTACCACCAGATAATACTGACAGCCTGTTGCACAGTGAGGACAGGTGGTGAGCACCTTCTTCACACGGCCGGGCTGATATTTGCGTCTGTTCTTCGCTATGAGGGCTCCGGTGGGGCAGGCCTCGGCACAGTTGCCGCAGCTTTCGCACGTAGTCTCCTTCCAGTCGGGACCGAAGGGCGCATCTATCAAAGTGGTGGTACCTATCTTTCCGTTCTGCAGGGTCCTGTTTCCGGTAACCTTGTTACAGGTGGATACACATCTCTGACAGTTAATGCAAAGCTAGGGATAATAGGCAAGGAAGGGATTCTCCTTTTTTACCAGGGCATCATGAGTGGACTTTTCATATTTGGATGTCCCGATGCCGTATTCCCTGGTGAGATCCTGGAGTTTGCACTCACCTGCCTTGTCGCAGGTGATACAGCGCACATCATGATGTGCCAGCAGAAGATT
>JAEEGL016246501.1_pt1 | contig 25682 bp, 19 predicted proteins | sample 9134231 | NCBI WGS metagenome assembly JAEEGL01 (sample SAMN16246548, study PRJNA631951) | gut metagenome | biome: gut microbiome; feature: rumen; material: fiber-attached | host: Bos | place: Iran: Karaj | collected 2018-10 | reverse complement strand
TTAAGTGGTATGGATTGTGTCTGACCTGTTGCACTGCAGTTTTTGCATTGCTGTTGTTTTGTTCCGGTTTCTGAGCATGTTGCCTTCTTTGTCACTACCCATTTGTAAGTGTGGGATTTTTTTTGAATAACTTCTGTTCTGATTACTGCCTGGCAGTTTTTGCAAATGTAGGATTTAGTTCCTGTCTTGCTGCAGGTTGCTTCCTGCGTTGTTTGCCACTTTCCAGTGTGGGATGTTTTGGCGATTGCCTGCGTTTCCAGCGTAGTTTCGCACTCCTGGCATATTTTGACTTTTTTACCAGCCTTGCTGCATGTTGGTTTCACAAGTGTTGTCCAGGCGTAGACTTCGTGGGCGCAATCTGCAGCATGAACTGTTGCAGTCTGCGTCATTGGCAACCACAGAAACATAGCACCCGATATGGCAAAAGATACTGTGGCCAACTTTAATGAACCGACTATTCTTTTTAAATTCATTCAAACTCCTCCTGTTTCTTTTTTGTAGCACTAATAGTTCTGACACATAACAAAGCTACTATCGTGTCAGAAATGTTCTTCTTTTTCCCGGGAAATAATCTGCCATCCGAATAGCGACAGATTGCATCAGAATTGATGCACAAGAAGAACATTATCACTTTTCAATAGAGATAACAAGCACATTAAGAAAATCTTAAGGAATTCACGTCATTGCGTATACTAATTATTTTATCACTCCATTTCGAAGAAGTAGTACCAGTCACCTGAGTAATCTTCACGGCCGATCCATGGGTTATTGTTATTTTTATTGAGATCAAAAACCTTGAACCAGTCAACCATCCTGCCATCACGCTTCTTGCAGTCATGTCCTGAGCCGCCGATTTTTTCGGATGTGCCTACATGATATCCACTTGCTCCGGCTGCATGATTGTTCTTATATGCGCCGCGTACAAGGATTCCATCTTCTAAGTTACTTACGTCAAATCCACAGTATGCAAGGTACTCTTTGATTGTCATTCCGTTCTTCTTTGCCTCTTCTGCAGGAGTTGTTTCCTCTGCCGGAACTTCCTCTGTATTTTCTGTTGTCTCCTCTGCAGGAGTTGTTTCTTCTGCTGGGATTTCCTCTGTGTTCTCTGTAGTCTCTTCTACTACTGTTTCATCAACTGCTATCTCGTCTATAGCTATCTCTTCAGCAGCATCCTGTGTAACTTCAGCTGTCTGCTCGATTGCTACTACCTCAGGCTCTGCTGCGAATGTTGTAACTGTTACCATATTTGACATGATCATGATTGCTGCCAGTCCACCGGTTAATGCTCTTACTTTGTTCATTCTGTTTGCCATTGTATTATTCTCCTTTTTGTTTGTCCGATATTTTTCGGGTTTATGTTTTCTTCTTTTTTGTTTCTTTTTAACTTGCTTTCTTTTTTGTATCTCTGTGTTTGTGATCTTATCTTAACAACCTGTAAGTCAAAGAACGGTCACACTTGATTTTGTTCTTATTATCACTTTTTGTTCCGGTCGGTTGTTATGGTCTTATCTTACAAGGCCTTCGGTCACACAAGAGTCACACACCATTTTCTTAGAAAATTGTTTCAAGATAGCTGTCGATCAGGCCACATTCCCCGATTGGTTCTTATGGCGATAGCTTTTTATCGATATTAAGCAAATTCTTACGCCTAAATATTCAATCTCATTTTTCTGGCGGTAGCCTCTTTTTTCTGTTACCCCCAGAATCAGAAAATGCCAAAAATAACGGAGTAAAAACTGCGTTACTAAGGATTCTCAGGTAAAAAGTTACCTGTGATTACATCTCTTTTCCCAAAAAGGGGTAATCATTACGTTCAATATGGAAAACCATACAAAAAAGAGGTAGTCAAAAAGCCCGCTGACTACCAACAAGATTGAAAAAATGGGATTTGAGAGGTAGCTCCAGAAAAGAGCTACCCTTATTTAGAACAAAACTTAATTTAAGATGTAATTCTGCTTTGCGAAACTTCTATCCGTCTTCATTGAATAGTTTTTCTAATGTCTTTCATCTTCATTCTCATATCTCTCACAGAACCTCGCGGAAAAAGACGGTTTTTCCTGTCCTATGGTCAGATGTGTTATATCGCCGATGCGAAGAGTCCTGAAGATAGCAAGACCTCTATCCCTTTCTTCCGTCACGATCTCAGTCACGGATGTGGGAGCCATGGCCAGCATCTGCAGCGTCAAAAATGGTGAGACATTCCACAGCCTTGACAGCAGGACACAGGTAATCCCAAAATGGCAGAAAAAAGCAATAGTCCTGTCGTTACTCTCAAGGACCTTATAGGCACTGCCGTCGCGCTCATAGCCATGGTCTTTCAAAAACTCATCAAAGGCCGCAATAATACCATCGTAAACAGAGACAACATTGGAACATTTAGCAACCTTCGACTCACTCCATCCGTCCTGGGAAAAGACCTCCTGGTGCTCAGCATAATATGACGGCATCATATCCCACACTATGCGCTTCTCATACTCCCCGGTTTCGCTCTTGATCTTCAGCTCATTTTTGTAAGCTGCTTTTGTTTCCTCATCAGCGATGTTGGGGTCAAAATATGCAGGAAATTCCTGAAGCCAATCCAGGGTCACAGCATCCATTCCCAGCTCTTTAAGGGAGTATTCAGCTGTGGCCTGTGCGCGGCCAAGAGGTGATACATACACCTCATCAATGCCAAAGTTTTTAATAGTGTCGGCAAGGAGCTTTGCCTCCACGCAGCCTTTTTCTGTTAATCCGTCAATCTCGTAATTTGGATCTCCATGTCTGAAAAAAAGAATTCTCATATTTCATTCTCCATATGTTATCGTTCGTCTGAAACTTCCTGGCAGTTTCCCATACCCACGCAGCTATAAGTAACCATGCAGCTGAAACTTCCCACCAGTTTTCGTACCACGCCAACGCGTAACCATGTCCCTGAAAATCTCCGGCAGTATCTCATACCCACGCCAATTTACGTAATCAAGTACCTGGAATTCCCCAGGAGTTTTTCATACCTGCACCATTGTATGTAACTATGTCCCGAACCTTTCCGGCAGCTCTCTCACCCTGTGGCACTTTATCCAGCCTCTTCCAAAGACATCAAATCGTACTCAAGTCTCAGTGCCAGTATACATCCAGGGTCGGTCCCTGAGTCACAGTTGTCAGCAAAGGATCATCCTCCACCGGCCTGAACTCTGAATGCCCGCTATGAACATCTCTTTTGCAAACCGGCGTACCGTCCCCTGCAAGAAAAGCCTGTGCAAATTCCTTTATCGTGCTTATGGGATACGGAAAACTCATGCCTCCCATATCTTCAAGCCTGAAGTTGTGTATATCGGAGCCAGCTGCCATCCTGAGTTTATTGTCTTTTGCATACTCATAAGCAAGTGCATTCTGCCAGTCCGGGTTGGCGGCGTTATAGACCTCTGCTCCATCGCATGCATCCGGGGTCAGATGGATTGCCGAAAGATATCCCCGCTCCCTATATGGATGAGCCTGGATCATGATAGCTCCCGCCTCATGAACAGCCTTGTAAACCGAATGCCTGTCTTTTTCCATGATATCAGGATTATCCATAAGCCACCGTTTATTAATTCCATAGATCATGAATTCATCTCCGGAAAAGCAGTACTCAACACCAAACAGCACTGTGAAGTCATCTCCTGCCGCATAACGCATGCGCTCATATCCCCTGGTGTAGAGCTCAATCTTCTGCTCCCAGGGAAGATCCCGCGGAATGGCACTGTTGCCGTTAAAGAAGTGGTCAGTCACAATTACGCCGCTATAGCCCAGTTCCTTCATATAATCAATGTAATCCACAGCAGGAGTGTTGGAACAGGCACTGCCTTCTATCGTATGAAGATGTGTCTCGTAAACGTAATTCTTCGGCATTGTTCACTCCTTCTGTTAATGATTCGCCATTGCATTGCCAAATCCCTACCCAAGCAGCTCCATGAGCTGTTCCTTTGACAGACTCGTAAGCGCCTGGCTCTCACCGCTCAATATGGCATCCGCCAAATCCTTTTTTGCATTCTGCATATCTATGATCTTTTCCTCGATGGTATCCTTAACGATCAGTTTAAGCACTGACACCTTCCTGGTCTGCCCGATCCTGTGAGCCCTGTCAGTCGCCTGATTCTGAGCCGCCAAATTCCACCAGGGATCGTAGTGTATCACCACATCAGCTCCCGTAAGGTTAAGTCCGGTCCCACCGGCTTTTAGTGATATCAGGAAAAGCGGTACTTCATTCTCATTAAATGCGTGAACCAGCTTTATCCTCTCTTCCTTCGGAGTCTGTCCGGTTATCTTGTAGAATTCTATCCCGTTCTCCTTCAGGTCTTTTTCCAGGAGTTCGAACATAGATGTGAATTGGGAAAAGAGTAGTATCTTGTGCCCGCCGTCTATGGCACTCTGAACAAGTTCGAGACATGAAGCCCGCTTCGCAGATTCTCCCGAATATCCGGCAGTTATCAGCTCGGGATCGCAGCATATCTGCCTTATCCTCGTAAGCTCCGCCAGGACTTTGATCCTGTCTTTTCCGGAATCAAAATCCCCACCCTCCAGCATTTTCTTCATATGTGTCACCTGAGCATCATAGAGCCTTCGCTGCTCGGGTTCAAACCTCGAATAACGGATCTCCTCCATCTTATCCGGCAGGTCTTTCAGCACATCTTCCTTAAGCCTTCTGAGGATAAAGGGGCCAACCATGTTCTTGAGCTGTCTGGTCACGTTCTCATCCTTGTGCTTTGTGATAGCGTTCTCGAAGTCACTTCTAAACCTCTCATAGGTATACAGAAGTCCTGGCATCAGATAGTCAAAAATACTCCAGAGTTCGCTGAGCCTGTTTTCAATGGGCGTACCGGTCAGTGCAAATCTGTGGACCGCCCTGACAACTTTAACCGCCTTGGATGCTGCTGCAGAAGCATTCTTGATGAACTGCGCCTCGTCAATTATCTCATAGTCAAAACTGAGGTTCTCATATAATCCTATATCCCTCTTTAAAAGGTCATAGGATGTCACCAGGACTTCCGGCAATTTCTTTGACAGAAGGAGCTTTTTCCTCTCAGACTGAACTCCCGTCACGGTTTTAACGCTTATCTGCGGCGCAAAACGCTTAAACTCTTCCTCCCAGTTATATACAAGCGAAGCAGGACAGATGATCAGGGAATGAACATTCTCTTTTTTCTCATCTGCCATTTCCTTCCTGCTAAGGAGCAGTGCAATGATCTGTATGGTCTTGCCTAGTCCCATGTCATCAGCAAGTATCCCTCCAAATCCAAGGTCAGAAAGTGTGGACAGCCACTTAAAGCCGTAGGCCTGATAGCCTCTTAGCACCTTCGACAGGCTCTTTGGAACTTCTATGTCACTTTCTTTTACCGAATTAAAATTCCTTATGAGGTTCTTAAAATGAGCATCCCTGTCTGAAGCTATCTCGTCGTGCTCCTCAAGCAGCTTGTTGATATAGATAGCCCTGTACAGCGGCAGGTTGAGCTTGCCCCTGGTAAACTCTTTTACCGAAACTCCCATGGCCTGCATGGTGGCAATGAGTTCCTCCAGAGCATCGTCCTGCTCGAGCCTTATGAACTCGCCATTTTTCATGCGGAAGAACTTTTTCTTTTTCCGATAACTCTCAAGTAGCTCCAAAAGTTCTTCCTCAGTCATATCATCCGTGGCCACATCCAGATTCAATATCCCGCTCTCAACCGACACTCCGAGCCTTACGACCGGAGTCTTCCTGATCCTGAGTCTCTCGAAATCTTTGGTGGTCTGTATTTCACCCACCGCCATCAGCTCTTTTAACCCCTCGCTCAAAAGCTCAAAGGTGTTATCTCCTGATTTTTCGCAAAAGAAAATGTCGTCATTTCTGTCAGTCTGTGGCAGATATTTCAAAAGAGCTTTTACCGCGCCCTGTTCGAAATCTATGTCCCTTGATTCCGGCAGCGGAAAATCCGAATCCCTGAGAGTATGGAGATAAATCTCTTCCTCCTCATACTTTGCGGTCACTTTTCCCGTAATATAATCTTCGCCAGCATCCAGGTAATATGTGATGTTGCACTCTGGCGGAAGATACTTCTGGTAATCTCCGCCCTCATCTTCGAACACCGTAACCTCAGGGCAGTCAGTAAGCTCAGGCAGGAATCGGTAGTAGAACTCCGACAGTTTCTTTTTTCCAATGGTAAAAGAAATCTGATTGTCCCCGTCAGCCGAATCCAAAAGGCTCTTTACAATAGGGGAGATGCTCTCTATTCTTGAGAAAGTTGCCTTTTCCTCATCAAGTATATAATCGTTTGATCTGCCCTTCATTATCACCGGAAGAAGCGCAGAAACAGTTAGTCCCTTGAAGGCCCCGCTCTTATCTGTATGCTGCTTTATGAATACCCTGACACTGAGCTTGCCATCCGTGACTTTGACCCTGGCCGTTCTGGAACTGCCGTTCAGTTCCACATACCTGCCATATGCAGCTTCATAGAACATGTCCAGGATCTCATGGGTCAGATCAACCCTGTCTTTTACCTGAAAAGAAATTCTTGAGGCGTAATAGTTTCTCTTATCCCTTGACTTAGAAGTCATATACTCTGCATCTAATTTGGCCTTTTTCAGTATCTCATAGTATTTGAGCGAATCATCATCGAAGTCATTATCCATAAAAGAGATTGCCGCTGTTTTTGACAGCTTGTGTGCTCCTCCGGTCTCCCTCTCATCAACCAGCTCAGCTATATTCTTAAGTACGTAGAGTTTCTCGATTCCGACCTTAAATGAAACTGCCAGGAACTCATCAGCTCTTTTGCCACTCATCATGAGCCTTGGTTCCAGTCGGACGATCCGGTTTTTCTCCACTGTTTCATCAATCTTCTGGATGGCAGCAAACTTCCTGAAAGTTTTAAGGATCATGCTGCCCCTGTAATCGGTTTCATCTCCAGGGTTGTATCTGGCTATGTATTCGTCTGCCATCAAGAGAAGCGCAAGCTTATGTACGCAGAGGTGACAATAGGAATAGTATCCATAATAACTGTTGTTTTGATGATCTGCAAAACAATCTGAAGTAAGCAACCTGTCCCTGGCAAGCATCAGCCTTACGCTTACCGGATATTGACGGTTTCCGGATAATTCCCCGTTTATCTGCAGAACCTGTTCCCCTCCCATTGAAGAAGAAATAAACATGGTCTTGGCTTCCTGTATAACAAGGTTTCCGCTCTCCACAAGATCTTTTGCTTCTAAGATGTCTTCTTCATCAACGTCATAACCATCGAGGATTCGGGCCACATTGAAATATGTGCTGCCTTTATCAGACTTGAATTCAACTCCGGTCACTTCAACATCCTTTTTCATATGATGATTATAGTAGAACAATACCGCTGCCTCATGCTTGCAGTGATCTCCCGTCCTTGCATATTCGCAGTCGCATGACATGTCAGGATAATCTGCATTCATATGCGTGATACTGACATTGTAGACATGGGTGCCCAGAACCCTGGCCATACAGCTGTCAGCGGTGCTTGTAAATCCCTTAACTTTCCCCTTTTTATAGTAATCTTTTCCCCTCTGCAGAATATGAGAAAAAAATAACGTTCCCCAATTGTCTTTCATAATCTATAATTTTTTACTCCCCTTGCCCTTAAATATATAATTGCATCTTCTTCCAAATTCTTTGATATCCAATGTATTAGTTATTGCCAGATTCTGGCGCACTCATATTCATTGAGAGGCAATCCCAATAGTTCGATTATTCTAAGTTCGTCGATTGCATCGAAGACTGCGTTATGTGTTTCGCGATAGCTATTGTCACCTGTCAAAAGTCTTGTGATCGCTTCTACTCCATAATCCGACTTGAGCCTACCAGTCTTGCAGCAAGGTCTGGAATCCGGTATTGCCCTATTATATTGCTTGTAGGCGGCCAGACGCATGATGTCAAACCATTCGTATTTTTGGAGCTCCGGAAGATGTCCGTAATCGAATCTGGCATTATATGCAAATATCTTAGAAACGTTGTTGGAAAGAATATACTGTTCAAGATCCTCCATTGCTTCGCATCTTCGGCATCTTATGGGAGCGGAGCCTCTCATGTTCATGACGTGCGAAAACATGCCGCCGACCATGGACTCGGGCTCAAAGATGTAGTATCTCTTTTCCATGCATTTATAGGTTGTGGCATCGGCCAATGCCACGCCCAGGGACATTACTTCGTCGTGCCAGTTGGTTTCTGTGTCTATGACAGCGATTATTGTATCTCTGGATCGTGGTGTGACCATTTCTGCCTCTTTTTCCGGCTTCTGTTGGTTCTTTATCATATTAAGGAAATCAAGCGATCCATTGTAGCTCATTCATTCAGCCTTTCAATACTAATTTCTGTAAATCCAAAGTTTCTTCCGGAATCCGGGTGATAACCTTCTCGATCAGATAATTTATCATATCCGGCTTATCAGTGTTGGAGTTGTGTCCTGCATTCTTTATCCATTTGATTGGGATACCGCTCTTCTTGTGCCAGGCCTTATTGTAGCGGATACATGAACCAGCATGGTCTTTATCTCCGCAAATAATCAGTGCTGGACACGTGATCTTATAAGGAAGATCCGCCTCATAAGCCTCGGCAAGAATCCTGAACCCATGACCGGCCAGTTTTGCATACCGTTCCTGATCGCCGTCATATGTCATCATCATTTTATACATCAGATTTCTTCCATAGGGTGTCTGCGCAACGCCCTCAGTTCCTGATTTAAGCAAAGCTTTCCATGGATAATGACGATAGACTGGCTCCATTCTCTTAAGAAGCCATATCTCTATTCCGGTTACATATTTCCGCTGTAGAGGTGCTGAGTCGATTGATATGAATCCTTTTAGTTTATCCGGAAACAACTGTGCATAGGTCTGTCCCACATAGCCGCCCATGGATTGTCCTATGATCACTGGATTGTCAAAACCTTCCCTGGTCAATATCTCATCCAGCCACCTTGCCTTATCCATCAAATTGAAATTAAACTCAAAGGGCCAGGATGCGGCATGCCCCGGTGCATCCCACACAAAGACCGGATACTTTTCCTCGAAATACCTGATTTGCTTCATAAACAGCCTGTGGTCTGCGGTGAGGCCCGGAAGAAATACCAGCTGCGGAATTGCTTGCTTCAGGGTACCTGGTTGCGACTTGGCTTGCTCATTATCATCCTGTTTTGACTGCGTTAGAACAATATTCACCTGGGGCATACTGGAATTCGCAGGCTCTGTGTACTCATGTATTTCCTGCTCCATATCCAAGCAATTGCTGTCGTTATTTACCCAATAATGGATCTGGCCACATGGAGTATCATATGTCTTTTCAATCATATTTGAAACCACCTCTTTTGTTAATTCTGTTGGCATCGGGCGATATTCGTCATATGGTCAATATTCCCCAACGCTAACAATTCTTCATTGAATGCCTTACTATAGTTGACATAATTGTATTACATCAACAGCTCTTTTACATTATCCCGTATATAGTTCATGTTTATAGGGCACTTTTCCGTCTCAAATGTTATTATCAGATTTTTACCGGTGAATATGCCGCTCTCGCTGTAATCTTTGACTTTTGAAAGGTTATCATTCCTGTATTTTTCTTCATCAAAAAGGCCAAAGTGCTCATGATAAATTACTCTTCTGCGCTTCACGTCAAGAATTGTGAAATCCGGATGCTTTATCATTCTGTTCTTTAGTACCAGTTCACACTCATATCTGTAGGGAATTCCCAGCTCATAATACATATCTGCTATCATGACTTCTGATTTGGTTCTTACAATGTCGCCCTTCTTGGTAGGATAGATTCTTTCTTCAGGCTTGTAGGTGCTGATGTTGTAAGATTCTTTTTCCCATATTTTTCTGCAGACTGCATCATCAATCAGGTAAGGCTTCACAAAGGGAATTTTGTTGTTATTTAGCTTTTTATAGATTGATTCCAGCGGAATATCTTTGTTTAGGTTCAATATTGCATTTATGTGTTTCAGTTCTTTTGGTGCTTCTTTTAGTAGTAGTTCTGAATACTCTTTCTGGACCAGGGCATGTATAAGTGCAAAGTCCTCATTTCGTAAGTATTTTCCGCTCTCACCCGTTTCCTTAGTAACATGATAAAAGTGAGTTTTACCCCAACCACTCCTGGTAGCCCTGATTTTCCCATCCGGCGCAGTTTCCAAATACATTTTAGCATTTCTGATTGCTTCTTCCAGAGCTTTTTTTCTCTTAGATAATTCCATATTATAGATTTTCATATTGACCCGTCTAAACTCCTCCTATATTTTTGATAATTTCACATTTCCACTGATTACCTTCTGTCGGCCTTTTTTAGTCTCCTCTTCTCAAGCCGACGTCATTGTGTCTATCATCCTTTGCCATGTCCATCTGTCATCTTGTTTTATAGTTTTCTTTTCTAAGACAGGCAGTATTGCACCTATCCTCTTGTCATGTCACTCCGTCGGCCTGTCATATCATTTTCTCTTCTCGGGCCGACGATATTGCCCATATTATCCACTTATCAGGTTACTCCGTCGGCCTGTAAAATTGTTTTCTCTTCTCAAGCCGACGGTATTGCACCTATTGCCCTCTTGTCATGTCATTCCGTCGGCCTACTCACCAGTTTTTGTTTTTCAGGCCGACATTCCCATAAATATCTGAACCATCACTGTGTTTTCTGTCGGCCTGTTCTGTATCTTTTACTGCACAGGCCGACGTTCCATTCATATCTGAATTATATCAGTATTTTTCGTCGGCCTATCATGCTGTTCTTGCTTATCAGGCCGACGCCACATAATATCTATCATTTTTAATATGCCATGCCTTCCCTCTTCTGTAACCGACGCACCACCTCTTTTCGTTCTTAATCAAAACCAGAATTTTGTGTAGATTCATTTCTGTAAAAAGACAAACACCAAACCCACAGAGGAAAAAGACATCCATAAGGCCCTGATCATCAGAAAATCAGCGCAACTTATGAACATAGAACGCGCAGACTTTTAGCGCAATCCCACATAAGACACCCCTGTAAGTTCAGTGTTTGGAAGATATCACCGTTGCAGGATTCATGCAGCGAATTGGACACGCTGTCCGCAATCGGCGATTGCTCCGAACGGAGCAGAAAGTAATTATTCCGTTTGTATTTCCTCAACGAAGACGACGATAGCACACCCCTAAAAAGATGTAAATAGGTTTTAATCAATCTTAAGAAAATCTATCGTAAATCTTAAGAAAATCGCAAGAATTTAACTGTATTTCAGAAACACATAGTTGAAAAAGAGATAACCAGCACTGGCATCTAAATTTAGCCATTTAGCCAAAAAGACCACCACAGAAAATCTGCAGTGGCCTCATACCATTATCGATAATTCAATTAGCTTGTATACATAATAGATAATCCGCTTCTTTGAGTCTGACCCAACACCGATCAAACGCGGATACAACAATCACTCAAAAGCGTATCTATTACAACAACCAGTTCTCACTTAAGGAACTTGATTCCACTTATAATAGGAAGGTCTTTCGCCTTGCCACTGAAGGCATTAACAATGGCGATGATCTTAACTACCGCAAGAATTGCAAGGCAGACACCACCTGCAACCCAGCCAAGAAATGGAATGATAAAGAACAGCGCTACAATGATTGATGCAATGTCAAGCCTCAGGGCGTTCTTAATATGGAACTTAAGGAACTGGGATTCATTCACATAGATTCCAACGATAACTCCCACAATAAATGAAAAGAAATACGGAACCACTGCATACAGCTTATTGTCTGCGATATCCTTGGGATCAAACTCTGCTGTGTGGTCCTTGGGATCAAAGTAGGGCTGCTGCATATAAGGCTGACCCATAGGCTGGCCCTGGGGCTGGCCGAAAGCTCCCTGCTGGAAATTCTGCTGCATTATTGGCTGTACCGCAGGTGCCTGCTGAATGGTGGCATCCTTAAGCGGGGCGTTCTGAGGCGCACTTGACTGAGGTGCCGCAGACTGTGATGTAGATGCCTTGGCTGAAGTATCCTTGGCCACATCAGCAACTGGCGTTACAGAACTCAAAGAAGCACCGCAGTTATTACAAAAAGTTGCATCATCATTAACGGAAGTACCGCAATTTGGACAAATTTTCATACTCATCTCCTCCATACATATATATTTACACTTCAACATTGTACATTCATGAAGCATCAAGTTCAAGTAATCATATCAGTAATTCCAACGCTATTTCCATCTTATCCAACACCAATATTTGTCAATAACGAATGCATTATCACATTCATTAATCACTATATTATTGGACTCATTCAAAATAATAGAATAGATAGCACAAATCCCCTTCAAAATTTCCCAAAGTAAAACTTTCCCACTTTACTGTGTCAAACTTTCAAGTTATAATGTTTTAGTGTACTGATTCATCAGGAAAAGACTGCAAATCCGTCCTAATCCCGGTGATTCACAACAATATGAAAAAAAGTTGAGGAGGAAGTTATATGTTTGTTGATACCTTTTGGTCACTTCTCCCGCCCATTATTGCCATAGCCCTTGCGCTTATTACAAAAGAGGTTTACTCATCTCTTTTCATAGGCATACTGGTTGGAGGATGTCTCTACTCAGGTTTCAGTTTCACAGGCACCATTGAGCATGTGTTTGTGGACGGAATGATCGCCCAGCTCTCAGATGCATGGAACGTGGGAATTCTCATTTTCCTGGTTATTCTGGGCAGCATGGTAATGCTCATGAACAGGGCCGGTGGTTCGGCAGCTTTCGGAAAATGGTCCGTTACCCATGTTAAGACCAAGATCGGAGCTCAGCTGGCAACCATAGTTCTAGGAGTCCTGATCTTTATCGATGACTATTTCAACTGTCTTACAGTGGGTTCCGTTATGCAGCCCCTTACAGACAAGCACCGCATCTCAAGAGAGAAGCTGGCGTACCTTATTGATGCCACAGCAGCTCCCGTGTGTATCATCGCCCCAATCTCATCCTGGGCCGCAGCCGTAACAGGATTCGTTGATGGAGCAAATGGTCTTACTCTTTTTGTAAGAGCTATTCCTTATAATTTCTATGCGCTCCTTACAATCGCAATGATGATCACACTGACTGTTTCAGATTTTGATTATGGTCCAATGAAATTGGCAGAGTTAAATGCCAAGGTAAACGGCGATAAAGATGCAAACGATACAAGTTTTCTGGCAAAGGCAAGCCCCACAGGAGCAGGCGACCAGCCGCACCCTCCTGTATCACAGAAGGGTAAAGTTATTCACCTGGTACTTCCCATCGTCACTCTTATCATTTGCTGTATCATAGGCATGATCTATACCGGTGGATTCTTTGAGGGTTCAAGCTTTGTAGATGCCTTCTCAAATTCAGATGCATCTGTTGGCCTTGTATATGGTTCAGTTGTAGCACTTGTACTGACAATAATCTTCTATCTTGCAACAAAGGTTATGAGCTTCAACGATTGCATGAATGCCATTCCCGAAGGCTTCAAGAGCATGGTTCCTGCCATCCTCATCCTTACCTTCGCATGGACATTGAAGAGCATGACAGATTCACTTGGCGCTGCCAACTATGTTGCCGGACTTGTTGCAAACATTGCTGATAACAGAGCTCTCATGAGCTTCCTGCCTGCCTTCGTATTCCTTGTTGGTGCATTCCTTGCGTTTGCCACCGGAACTTCATGGGGAACCTTCGGAATCCTTATCCCCATCGTTGTTAACGTATTCGGTTCAGATATGAGCAATGAGCTGATGATCATAGCCATCTCAGCCTGCATGGCTGGCGCTGTATGCGGCGACCACTGCTCACCTATTTCCGACACAACTATCATGGCCAGTGCCGGAGCACAGTGTAAACACATCAATCATGTTTCAACTCAGCTCCCATACGCTATAACAGCAGCAGCTGTATCTGTAGTAGCCTACATACTGTCAGGCTTTATCAGGAATTGGATTGTATGTCTGCCACTAGGCATAATCCTTATGGTTGCTACGATTATTGTTATCCAGAAAACAGGAATTGGCCAGAACGCTAAAGCCAAACAATGATTGTATCAGTAGCGGTGATGCAATGAGGGTTGTAATTATACCTGCGACGTATAAAGTGCAAAAAACACCAGTTTTATACGTCATTTTGGGCAGATTCAGAAGACAATTTACGTATAAAAGCTTGTTGTTTAGCCAATCTTATACGCATGAAATAGTCAATAACCCAGAAAAAAGACATACTAAAAATTTCAAAATCGATATTTTATACGTCTTTTCATCGCAAAACTTATTAACACATGTCAATTTATAACAAAATTTATTGGCACATAGCGTCTTGCTACATTAGCTAATAACGCAAAAAGAATCCCGGAGGTTACATTCTATCTATCAGACAGAATCACCCTCCGGGTTTTCTATACCAGCAAATATCTATATTTTATTATCATATATCGAAGCTTATCCTGATATCAGCCACAATACTTCTCAAGAGTCTTCCTAATCGCACCTTCGCCAGCCACAAGCTCGGTAAAGTATCCAATAACCATATCAGACAGTCCAACTGCCTCAAGATCAACACCAAAGATCGTTGCGTCCTTAAGAAGAGGAAGCACAGCTGCCTTAATCTTCTCAGCATCACTCTCACCAAGCTTAATATCAGCAACAAATGCCCTTGCCTTATCAAGCAGTGGATCAGCGCTAAGCTCAAACTCTTTGCCCTGATCATCTACTCCCATAAGGTAGCGAAGCCAGCCGGCATGAACCATGGGAATGAATTTCAGAGACTTAACATCAAGCTCATCAGAAGCTTCATAGGCCTTGATGGTCTCACCAAATCTGATGGCAAGCTTCTGTGAAGTATCAGTAGCTATTCTCTGAGGTGTGTCAGGCATGAATACATTGGGGATTCTGACATTAACTACAGTGTCTATGAATTCCTGAGGCTTGATAACACCGGGATCAGTTACAACGGGAAGTCCCTCGGTGTAGCCAATCTTCTTAACAAGATTTACAAGATTCTCATCCTTCATCTCATCAGAAATCTTCTGATATCCAAGTATGCAGCCATAAACTGCCAGAGCTGTATGAAGCGGGTTGAGGCAAGTGCAGACCTTCATCCTCTCCACCTTGTCAACAGTCTCCTTGTCAGTAAATATAACGCCAACTTTCTCAAGGGCGGGTCTTCCTGCCGGGAACTTGTCCTCGATGACCAGATACTCACTCTCCTCTGCATTTACAAAAGGAGCCACATAGGTCTTCATAGAAGTCACAACAGGCTCAAGCTCTTCAACTCCATCTTTTTTCAGGATCTCATTTACTGAATCGTCGGGTCTTGGAGTGATCTTATCTATCATAGACCAAGGGAAGCTTACCTTATTCTCATCTTCTATATATGAAAGGAAGCCAGCATCAGCCTTGCCGTTTTCAACCCAGTTCTTGGCAAAGGCATGGACAGCGGCATAGAGCTTGTCTCCGTTGTGAGAGCAGTTGTCGGTGCTGACCATGGCGATCTTCTTCTCACCGGCCTGATACCTTGCATGCAAAAGAGCTGCAACCTTACCTATATAGCTCTTTGGAGCCTCAGGGCCGTTCTCGAAATCTTCCTTAACAGCAGGCAGTGTCTCGCCGGCTGCATTCACAAGACTATATCCCTTCTCTGTGATGGTAAAGGTTGTCATCTTAAGAGAATCAGCGGCAAAAATCTCTTTTAACCTCTCAAACTCAGCGGCATTTGCAGAATCCAATATGCAAGATTCAGCAATACTTGCTATCACGGATTTCTCAACTGATCCGTTGGCCTTAAGGGTCACAAGAAGAGAAAGATTGTCATGAGGTCTGTACATCTTTTCAATTATCTCGTAGTCAAAGCCCTCAACAACCGTAAGTCCCTTGTCATTAAATCCCTGCTCCAGCATCCTCTGGGCCAGGTTAGCCTGAAATGCCCTGAAGATATTGCCGGCTCCGAAGTGAACCCACTCCGGATTTGCTTTTGTATCATTTATCATCTTTTCTCTGTCGAAGGAGGGAACAAAAAAGTCCTTCTCCTTCCAGCTGTTATCACCATATACACTTGCAGCAGTCAGTTTCATCAGTCTGTTACCTCATTTCCTCATTGCTAATCTTATCTATAGCTAATTTTATCTATATACGTTTATATGTTCATGTCTGACCATGCAGAAATCAATCTGCCATGAAAATGATCAAACACCCCTCTGGTGAGACTTTTCAATTGCTTCCCAGAGACCATTGATGTAAGTTGCGCCAAGAGCTCTGTCATAGAGGCCGTATCCGGGCATTGCCACTTCGCCCCAGATCATTCTTCCGTGGTCAGGACGGATAGGTCCTTCAAATCCTGTCTCATAGAGAGCCTTAACAATCTCATACATATCAAAGGTTCCGTCTGATGACAGATGTGCAGCCTCTTCGAAATTGGTGGGTGATATGAACTTAAGATTCCTTACATGTGCGAAGTGGATCCTTCCCTCTAGCGCTCTGATCATGTGAGGCAGGTCGTTCTCAAGGCTTGTTCCATAAGAACCTGAGCAGAAGGTTACACCGTTGTGCACGTCATCCACAGCCTTCATGAGCTTTAAGATGTTCTTTTCATTGTTGATGATCCTGGGAAGACCAAATACTGACCATGCGGGATCATCGGGATGGATTGCCATCTTTATGTCATACTTGTTGCAGACAGGCATGATAGCCTTAAGGAAATAAACAATATTTTCAAAGAGCTTGTCCTCATCGACATCCTTATAGATCTCAAACAGCTCTTTTACATGGGCCATTCTCTCAGGCTCCCAGCCAGGCATTACTGTTCCATTCATCTCACCTGAAATTGACTCGAACATCTTCTCAGGATTGATGGCATCAACAGCTTCCTGCGTGTATGCCAGAACTGTAGAGCCGTCCTCTCTCTTTCTTGCCAGCTCTGTTCTGGTCCAGTCGAACACGGGCATGAAGTTGTAGCACACCATGTGGATGTCTTCCTTGCCCAGATTCTCAAGTGTCTTGATGTAATTGTCGATGTGAAGATCTCTGTCAGCAGTGGCAGCCTTGATGGCATCTGAAACATTTACAGACTCAATACCCGCAATCTTAAGTCCCTCGGACTCAACATCCTTCTTGAGAGCCTTGATCTCATCCTGCTCCCAGAGCTCTCCTGCCTGCTTGTTGTAAAGAGTTGTAATAACTCCATGTACCCCGGGGATCTGTCTGATCTGCCAGAGTTTAACAGTATCGTAATCAGTGCCGTACCAGCGAAGTGTCATTTCCATAGATTATTCCCTCCAGAATGCCGCACTCCTGTCGAAGGAGCACACGTTTTTGTTTTGTTATATCCACTTTACTTTTTCCCGGGATCATTTAGAATAGAATAACTTGTTTCCAACTTTGCAAAAATTGTTGTACTGACAATGAAGGTATTGTAAACTGTAGTCATGAAAAACAAACTGAGATCATCCTTTAACACAAGACAATACATGCTGTCCTCTGATTTTGAGGTCTTCTACTACGCGGACAGAGGCTTCAGGACCCTGACTCCCCACGCCCACGACTATTACGAGTGTTATCTTTTCATAGAAGGCGATATCACCATGGAGATCTTCACCGGAAACGGCAAGGCGCAGCGCCACAGGATGTCACCCGGGGATCTGATGCTGGTCCCTCCGGGTACGTCTCACCATGCCATTATGAATGATCCGGAAAAGACATACCGGCGCTTCGTATTCTGGATCAGCAAAAGTTGCTGCAATTCCCTCCTGGAAGAATCTGTGGACTACATGTATCTGATCCAAAAGGCAGAAGCTTTCCACAAGTACATATACCATCTGGCTCCAGCGGATTTTCATCTTGTCGAATCCAGATTTTTGAGGCTTCTGGAGGAAATATCAGCCGACCGTTACGGAAGTGCTGCAGCAAGGCATCTTTGCCTCTGTGACCTTATCCTTACCATCAACAGGATCATCTATGACGAGGAACACAAACACAGTGGCAGTGATGAACTGTCTCTTTTCCAGAACATCCTCTCATACGTTGAGAGCAACCTGGAAGACCCTCTGTCACTGGAGGACATCGCCGGGAAATTCTTTGTCAGCAAGTACTACATATCCCATCTTTTTAAAGACACACTGGGAATCTCCCTGCATCAGTACATAATAAAAAAACGTCTTGCCGAATGCCGGGACGCCATAATCAGCGGCGAGAGCATCAGCAAGACTTATGAGAGGTTTGGTTTCAGGGACTATTCCAGCTTTTTCAAGGCCTTCAAAAAAGAATATGGAATATCTCCCAAAGAATATCAGGCACTATACTTACATGGCCCCACTACGATTTAATCTGCTCATTCTTTGAAAGCTACTTGGGGGCAGGTCCTTTCCCCTGCTTAATATTTCATTGAAGTCAGGGGAAAAGACATAATAACCTATCATACATAACATTCCAAAGGCAAAGGATATGGGGAAACAGAGCATAACATATGTTCCGTCAAAATATCTGTTTATAATGTATGCGCAGGGAATCCTCACAGCCCACAGCATCATCAGATTGATGACTGTTGTGTACTTAACATATCCAACTCCATTCACAATATTGGAGATACAGTTAAATACCGCATAGCACCATTGGGACAGAAGTACTGCAACCACATATCTTCCGGCGTACATCAGCACCTCCGGATCCTTAGAAAAGAACCCAAGGATCGGCATCCTGAAGGATATAAAGGCCAGACCCAGTCCAAGAGTAGCAATGCCGTTTATCACAGGTATCATGATATATCCCTGGCGAAGCCTCTTATAATTCCCGGCACCGAAATTCTGACCTGAGAAGGTAGACGCAGCTGCAGAAACAGCTGTTATTGCAACATTTGTTATGCCTGTTATCCTGCCTGCAACCGAAGCCCCGGCCATAAACTTATAGCCCTGGGCATTCACCAGTGTCTGCATTGCCATGTGGCCAAATGAAAACAGCGAGTTGTTAAGACCTATAGGAAGACCTATGGCAAGTATTGCTCTCATGTCCTCGCTGTTGATTCTCTTAGGTAAGAAAGTAAAGTCAAGTTCAGGAAATCTCTTTTTAATATAGATAACACTCGTGATCCATGACAGAAACATTGCAATGCTGGTGGCAAGAGCTGCTCCTCTCACGTCCCACCTGAGAACTGCCACAAAAAGGATATCAAGAATTATATTTGAGATACATGAGACCACCAGAAACCACAACGATGCCACACTGTCACCCAATCCGCGGAGTATACCTGCATTCATGTTATAGCCAATATTCCCAAGCGCTCCCACAAATACCAGTCTGGTATACAAAAGGGCTGCATCAGACACTTCTTCAGGAACCCCCATAAACTTCAATATTGCCGGAGCCAGCACAATTCCCAAAATCGCAACAGGTATACCACACATATACACGAATGATGTGGCAGTTGCTGAAATCTCAGAAACTTTCTTTTCATTGCCGGCCCCTATCTGTTGGGATACCAATATGGATACACCTGATCCTATTCCAAGGAAGATGCATAATAGAACCTCCACCGGCTGTGAGCTTGTTCCTACTGCTGCCAGGGAGGAATCTCCGCAGTATCTGCCTACCACAAGAGTATCGACTGTTGTGTAAAGCTGCTGCAGGATATTTCCTATAACTATCGGTATCGCAAAAAGGATCACGTTCCTTATAATACTTCCCGAGGTCATATCAATCTTTTTCTTCTTATTTCTCATCTAAACATTTACCTTTATCTTCATGCGAATGCCCGGCTGAATTGCCACTGTCTTTATCAACCTGCAACATCCGATTCCGTATCATTATCAGTTCAGTATCATTCTGCTACATAATTTAATGTTTTTCTCATTATTTTTTCATTAAAACGTGGTAAAAATTATTATTTTATGTCATCATGATATTACCAAGCATTTATCATGATGTTGTCAGATTCTTCCCATCAATCGATTTATCATTTCAGAAAAGAGGTATTGAAATGGCACTTCCGTTGCCCCAGGGCAAACAGTTTACAATAACGTACAGGAACCTCTCCGGAGATTTTGAGATGAGTTCCATGGAAGTGGCATCAGACCACTACTCCCTGGGCTTCATAATTCACGGTGACAGAAAGGTCATAACCCCCACCATGAGTTACACCCTCCATACAGGCTATGTAAATGCCATAGCACCATATCTGTATCACAGGACAGTACCGGCCTCCACAGGACATTACGAGAGTTATCTCATCAAGTTCTCCCCGGAATATGCCAAAGACTTTATTTCGGCAGTAGGAACCCAGGTCATGGACAACATCTTTTCCGACCCGCCCAAACAATTTGGTTCACTGGATGAAAAGCAGATATTCTCCATGGCAGAGATGCTCCTTGACGCCTACGAAACCAGCGAAAATGCCGATTGTCCCGAAACTGCTGCAACCAGTGATCTCAGATGCAAATGCCTTCTCTATTCCATCCTGTCTTTTATAAACGACAGAGGACGCTCCGGGTCAGACACCTCCATCATGCACAGCCTTGTTCTCTCTGAGCCCATAGTAGAGGCAGTTTACTATATTGAAAAGAACTACAACCGGCCACTTAAGATTGAAGACGTAGCTGCCATATCTGGTTATTCCGTATCATATTTCTCAAGGCTCTTTTGCGCACAGCTTGGCAGACCCTTTTCCGAATATCTCTGCCTCACAAGGCTCAAGCATGTTCAAAATCTGCTTCTTTCCTCAGACATGTCAGTAACAGACATATCTTTAGAGTGCGGTTTTTCCTATCCCGGAAATATGACAGCCAGCTTTAAAAAGGAATTTAACATGACGCCTCTTCAGTTTAGGAAGAATAGACAATAAGCACGTTATTGCGATCTGTTTTTTTATAAAAATCTAATAACTTTTACGCCTACATTATGCTATGATTAAAGGAGCAACGCTATAACAAATGCATCCTCTTACGGGATGCAGCAAACATAATTTAAGGAGGGTTTCTGTGCTATGAAGGTATTCAAATGTGAAAAATGTGGCAGTATGGTGATCAAGATCAACAATGCAGCATGTAATCCGGTATGCTGTGGCGACCCGATGACCGAGCTCATCCCCGGAACATCAGACGGTGCTCATGAGAAACACGTTCCTGTAGTTGAAGCAGACGGCAGCAAGATCATCGTTAAGGTTGGCGAAGTTGAGCATCCCATGATGGAGAACCATTTCATCCAGTATATTATCCTTGAGACAGACAAGGGCTTCATGTTAAAAGAGCTCACCCCCAGCGACAAGCCTTGTGCTGAATTCGTCCTTGCTGATGGTGAGAAGGCTGTTGCAGCTTATGAGTACTGCAATCTTCACGGTCTCTGGAAGGCTGATATCTGAGGTCCAACTGACATCTGAGGTTCAACCGACCTTAACATGCGCCGGCACAACGCTTTTTGTATATTAACCAATCATAATATAAGTGACATACTGGAAAGTGCCGACTAATTACACATAAGAAAGGCTAGGGTTATTATGATGGAAAAGAAGTTTTTCAAATGTCTTATTGCAGCAACACTGGGGATTGCCATGGTCGCAGGTATGATCATCAGCACACCCGCCCTGACTGCCAGAGCTGCAAACTCAACTAAAGGTGCATATACAACCGTTTCCTTTGAAAAAGTAAAATGGAATGAAAAACTTTCAGATGAAGAAAACGATAAGAAATTATCTGTAAACAGATATAATCTGTCAGTAGAGCACAAGACAAATTCCAAGTTGACAAAAAACATGACCATGAGCAACACAATTTACATTCCAAAAGAAGCCCTGAAAGCAGATAACTCAAGGGTTGATTTAGACTTCGGAATGGATGTATATAACAAAAGTGTTCAAGGATATATTCAAGCCAAATACAAACTGGTGATGGAGAACCATTTCGGATATGTTGTTATGTGGAAAGAAGATACAACCAATTGGAAAATGTCACGCGCCGGAAGCCTTGCATCCTATAAGAAGAAGGGAAATTATTATGCTGTAACTGTTAAAAATCTACCTCTTAAAGATGAGATAGAATACTGGCAAAATGACACCAGAAAGACAAAGCCCGTAGAAAAACAGACTAAAGCCTTTACTCTAAGAAGCGTTATCAACTTTGGTAGCCAAGGACAAAAGATGACTAAGAAAAAAGTATATGTGTCAGATATGACAATCAAAGCCAAAAATACTGTAACAACCACTTTTGAGAGTAAAGATTATACAGATGTCAGCTGGTGGAGTCAGAAAACAGATAAGACAAAAAAAGCAAAAGTTGGTACTATTCAATAACAATAAGTGACAAATCAATTTTATTCTTTTGTCATCAATTGCATAAATATTTAGAGCAGCGCCATTGGTGCTGCTCTTTTTAACGGAGGTTCTCCCTCCATTTCTGATCATTTATTGACATTCATATTTAACGCAACTACAATTCCTTAAAGAAACAATCGGATACATGCACTTCTTGAGGACAATGAGCATGAAAAGAGATATAGAATTGATAAGAAGTCAGCGCAGGACCCTGTCAATAGAGATTACCCCCGAGGGAAAAGTAATTGTCAGAGCCCCCAAGCGGGTCCCCTTATCAGAAATAAACCGCTTTCTTGGAGAGAAAGCGGACTGGATAGACAAACACATCATCAAAGCCAAAGAGCGGCAGAAGGAAATGAACAGTAGCGATGTCCAGCCCCTTACCGATCAGGATATAAGACTTCTGACCACCAGAGCAAAGCGCATCATCCCATCCCGTGTCAGGTATTTTGCCTCTCTTATGGGCGTCACCTACGGGCGCATCACCATCAGAATGCAGAAAACCCGCTGGGGAAGCTGCTCCTCCAAGGGCAACCTGAATTTCAACTGTCTGCTCATGCGCACCCCCGATGATATCGTGGATTATGTTGTTGTACACGAGCTGTGCCATCTAAAAGAGATGAACCACTCGCAAAAATTCTGGAATGAAGTTGAAAAGATTCTTCCGGACTACAAAGAGCGGCGCAAGTGGCTCAAAGATCATCAGAATGAGATCATGACCTGATTATTCCGAGGCAGTTTCTCAATCTCTTCCGGCCTTCTGCTCCAGCTTATCCTGATACATCAGCGTATCAGCCCGTTTGAACACGTCATCCATTGATACATCTCTTTCACTGTCAAAGACAGCCATTCCCACAGCAGCCGAATACCTCTGCCATGGTTCTCTTGACTCATCATTTTCAGCATTCTCATATGCTTTCCTGAGTTCTTTTAGCAGTTCATCTCTGTTATCATAATCGGTTTTCTCCAGAAGCACTACGAATTCGTCGCCGCCTATCCTGAACACAGGAGAATGGGAGTAGATTCCGCAGATCTCATGGCATGCCCCAAAGATGTATTCGTTGCCATGCTCATGTCCGTAATTATCATTGACCCGCTTTAAATGATTGAGATCAACCATTAGGATCGCGAATCTCGCCCTTCCGTTTATTATGTCGTCATCAACCCTGGTCCTGGTCTTGTCATACCATGCTTTATTCTTTACACGGGTCAGGGCATCCTGGTACGCCACAGTATCCATTTTGATGACCTGCGTCTTCATGTCTTTTACCTGATCCTCAGCATCCAGGATGTTCTTGACATAATCCCTCATGTCACTGGACATCTGGGCAACTGCATTGGAGAGTGACTCCATCTCGTTGTGAGTATGGATGTCTGGATCGTCATAATCAAGCTTGTCCGGATCCTTCTGCTCATGGGATCTCTTGGCAAAAGACACAACGCTCTTTTCCAGTCTGCTGATGGGCTCCGTGATATTCCTGTTGGCCCAGATCACAAACGCTGCCACAAACAGTAATCCCAAAACTGAGATCAGTATGATATTGATGATGGTATATCTTCGAATGGTGCTACGAAGCTCCGACACCTCTATATCGACACACAGCTCTGCAAAGCGCTCCCCTTTGCTGTTTGTGAGAACCTTGAGGCCAGTGTAATCATATCCCCAGTCACTGAAATTTTTAAAGAAGGTAACTCCCTCACTATTCATGGCTTCCAGATATAGCTTTAAGTCTTTTGGCTCATAAGCATCTTCAATCACCGTGTCCAGGGTAAGTCCATCAGGATCGTTAATTCTTCCCTCATGGGTATCGGCAGAAAGAATATTCAGCATCTTAGTGGGAGCCTCAGCGCTCAGAGGCTTTACGATATATAGGAAATGAATGTCGAAATCATCCATGATGCAGTCCATAAACTCCATCAGATCTTTATACTTATCCGACTCAACGCCTGTATCCACACATTCTGACAGATCATCTATGTCCATATGCGCTTCCACATAGTCCAGGATATCAATCATTCTAAGTTCATAGGCGCGATAAAGAGACCTGGTGTAGCTGACGTAAGTCAATACGCTCAGGATCAGGCATAGGAAAATAAAGAATATGGAGCCGCTGATCAGGATGCTCTTTTTTAGAGGTCTGGTATTAACCGGCATGTCTTCTCCCGCCTTGTTATTGCTATTTCCATGATAGCACACCAATCTGAATCATGATAAGTTTAACGCGATATTTAATAACATTTTTACATTTTAATAATTTATTAAATTTTCATTCACCGCTAGCTTAAACGTTTTCGTTGTGCTATATTAAGGAGTGTAAGTAAACCAATTATTTTTGAAGAGGTATATAAAATGAGAAAATTTGAGGGTTATCAAAAGGGCGTAAATCTGGGCGGATGGCTCTCCCAGGCAGATGAAAAGACAAGCCATCACTATGAGACCTTTATCGTAAGAGAAGACATTGAGAAAATCGCCGGATGGGGATGTGACCATGTACGTCTCCCCATCGACTACATCGTGATCGAGGGCGAAGACGGCTCCATGCTTGAGGATGGATATGTATACATCGACAACTGCATAAAGTGGTGCAGAGAGTTTAATCTTAACATACTTCTTGATATGCACAACACCTTCGGCTACACCTTCGATCCCCTTGAGGTAAACGGGGATAAGGAGATCTTCTTCCATAACGAAGAGCTTCAGCAGAGATTCTTCACCATGTGGGACCGCATTTCAAAGAGATATGCAGGCCAGAAAGACATCGCTTTTGAGCTTCTCAACGAAGTTATTTCTCCCGATGTTGCTGATAGCTGGAACACCATCGCTGACAAGACTGTTGACGTAATCAGAAAGAATGCTCCGGACAGCTATGTAGTAATCGGCGGCGTATGCTACAACAACGTTAGAAGTGTTCCCAAGCTCAATCCGCCCAAGGATGACCACATCGTATACAACTTCCACTGCTATGAGCCAATGATTTTCACACATCAGAGGGCATGGTGGATGGACAATATGCCTAAGGACATCACTGTTGACTATCCTGCAACCACAGCCGAGTACTCAGAGAAATCCAAAGAGCTGGATCCCGACTGGGCAGGTGCCATCATGAATATGAAAGTTAAAGAGATGGGCGCAGACTACTTCGCTGAGCTCTTTGAGCCTGCAGTTGAAGCAGCTACCAAGAACAACGCTCCTCTGTATTGCGGTGAGTACGGCGTCATCGACCAGGCTCCTCCTGCATCCACAATCAACTGGATAAAAGACATCCATGCTGCTTTTGAGAATTATGGCATCGGACGTTCACTGTGGGTTTACAAGGAGAAGGACTTCGGTCTGGTAGGCCCTCACTATGACAGTGTAAGAGATGAGATGATAAAGAATCTTTAATCTGTCCGCACAATAAATCCCGATGTTGCTGCTGTCTTGGTGGCGACATCGGGTTTT
>JAEEGL013806431.1_pt1 | contig 25682 bp, 16 predicted proteins | sample 9134231 | NCBI WGS metagenome assembly JAEEGL01 (sample SAMN16246548, study PRJNA631951) | gut metagenome | biome: gut microbiome; feature: rumen; material: fiber-attached | host: Bos | place: Iran: Karaj | collected 2018-10 | reverse complement strand
CGGTCATGGGTTCCTACATTGTGAGAATAATCCTCAATCTCAACAAGAAGTCCCATCTCCTTAAGCTCTTTTACGATGGCATCTCTGCACTCATATCTGTCCATGCCCTCGAACTTGCCGCCGTTGGCATTGATTGTTGCGTCATCGTTAAGGATATTTACCTCCTCAAGGTTATGGCGCTTTCCGACCTCAAAGTCGTTAGGGTCATGAGCGGGGGTGATCTTTACGACACCGGTACCGAATTCCATATCAACGTAGCTGTCCTCAACAATAGGAAGCTCTCTGTTTACTATAGGAAGAAGGACCTTCTTCCCCTTGTAGTCCTTGTATCTGTCATCGTCAGGGTTGATGGCTACAGCAGTATCTCCAAGCATTGTCTCGGGACGGGTTGTGGCAAACTCGATGAACCTGGTTGTTGAAACCGAGCCGTCATCCTCGATAAGAGGATATTTGATGTGCCAAAGATGTCCTGCCTGCTCCTCGTACTCAACCTCTGCATCTGAAATGGAAGTCTTACATACAGGACACCAGTTAACTATTCTGCTGCCCTTGTAGATGTAGCCTTTCTCATGCATCTTGAGGAAAACCTCTGTAACAGCTTCATTACAGCCCTCATCCATGGTGAAACGCTCTCTGTCCCAGTCACAGGAAGAGCCCAGCTTCTTCAGCTGAGATACGATGGTTCCGCCATACTCTTTCTTCCACTCCCAGGCCTTCTCAAGGAATTTCTCCCTGCCAAGCTCTCTTTTATCAATGCCCTGCTTCTTAAGCTCATTTGTGATACGAACCTCAGTAGCAATGCTGGCATGGTCTGTTCCAGGCTGCCAGAGAGCATTGTAGCCCTGCATTCTCTTCCATCTGATAAGAATATCCTGAAGAGTCTGGTCAAAGGCATGTCCCATGTGGAGCTTACCTGTGATGTTTGGGGGTGGAATAACAATAGTAAAGGGTTTTTTGGTCTCATCTACTTCAGCATGGAAATATTTCTTTTCCTCCCATCTGGAGTAGAGACGATCCTCAATATCCCTGGGATTGTAGGTCTTCTCAAGTTCTTTCTTCATTCGTTAATTCTCCTATCTTTCTTTCAGAGCCAAGACTCGAAAATGCTCTGTATTTATATCAACTATATGTGGCTTCGTCAAGGGACTCCTGGGAAATAATGGCCTTATGGAGAAGGACCACCTCACCCTTCTTGTGCTCTTTGACGTCGTAAAGCGCGTTGTCAGCCGCGTACATGTAATCCCACAGCTTGTTGGTCTCGCTTGGAATGGAATTCCTGATACCCTGGGAAATTGTGAGATTTCCTAAAGTTCCGGTCTTTCTGTCACCGATCTTCATTGATAACACCTGATCTTTTAAACTTGCTGCACAGACCATGATCTCATCATCAGTCATTCCTTCATATATAATGACAAATTCGTCTCCGCCGTACCTGAAGCCATGGATGGCATCGGAAGAAGCACAGACTCGTTTGATTATATCAGATATCTTCTTAAGACAGTCATCCCCCACCTGATGTCCGTAGGTATCATTGTAGTGCTTGAAGTTATCCACATCCAGGATCTCAACAGCAAGGGATCTGTGATTCTGGTAGGCATCCTCGAATGCCTTGTCCGCAAACTTATTGAGGCCGTACCTGTTTCCAAGTCCTGTCAAAGGATCGGTCTCAGCCTGCTTCATGAGCTTAATGTTCTCTTCTTCTATAGAAGATAGCCTATTCCTTATATTTAAAAAGAACTTATAGTTGGCAATTCCGTCTTTCTCCTGCTGAAGGGAAGCTTCATAATACTCCAAAAGAGCTTCTGCCTTATCCTTAGGACTATCCATGAGTTCATAAAAGTCCACCTTCAACTTGGCATATCCCTTCCTTAGGTTTGGGATATTCAGTTCATCCAGGGATATCTCCGCATTTTTGATGATGCGCTTCACTTCCCCGAGACGCCCCACTTTCATAAAGAAGCGACAGATTGTATAGATATCCTCCATGCTATCTAAAGGGAACTTATTGTTCTGAAGCTGATAAGAAAGCATGTCGGCATATTTCTCGTAGTATTCCATTTCACCAAGATAGTGGTAACCACGCATCTTGATATCCAAAACAGGAAGATCCTGGAAAAGTTCAGGCTTAGCCGCAGGGTCCTGCTCAAGCTGCTCAATGCCCTGAATACACTTTTCCACAGAGTCACGTTTATTCAGAACTATATAACAGTCGGCCTGGAAACAATAGCAATAAAGAAGATTCCTAAGATATAGGCTGTCCTTCTTGTTTTTCCTTATTCCCTTGTATGCTGCTCTTATATAAGAAAGAGCCTGCTTCACTTCGCCGATGTCATAGTATATCTGGCCAATATTGAACATGATCATGCCAGGAACAGAGCTTATCTCATCAATAGCCTCACTGTACTTAAGACCCTTAAGGAAAAAATCAAGGGCAAGCTCAGAATTGCCATGGTTAAGCGCATCTATTCCCAGAAGGTTATAGCATCTTGCCAGATGCTCCATGTCACCACAGGCCTGAAGATATTCAATGGCCTTCAAAAGGTTAGTATTAAATTTCTTATAATCAGTACTAAGGAGATAGTAGGCATCTGCAAGGTAATAATAGCTGTATCCCAGGATCCTGACATCATCAATCTCTTTTGCTCTCTTTAAAAGACGATTACAGGAGCTTATCATTTTCCCCGACATGATTGCTCTTTCAGCCAGCATCTCCTTATTCAAAAGAACAACGTCCTGACCGAACTCTTCTAATTTCATATGTTCCCCTCTTTTAATAAGCCTATACCAAGACATTTTACAACATAGAGTCAAGTCTATCAAGAAAGATATGCTTGCTTTTGAAACGCGCATGGATACTGGGTTTCAGGTTTTTTAATGACACAAATGTCATTTAAAGCAGTGGTTTACATATATGTATTGACCATGTTGGTCATATATCATTTTATCCTCTACATTACCCCCTGTTTTATCAATCTTTTTGAATAGCCTATTTATGCGGTATTGAATATATGTTCTATCGACTAATCCCCAATTTCCACAGAGTTATCCTCTTGACAGGGTCGTCATTTATCACCAGCTTTTGTATCATTTATCTGCCTTTTGTATAAATTATATCTACAATTTCATACAATTTATTATTTTCTGTGGTTTACATATTTTTATTTATTCCTGATTTACGTCAACCGCTTTGCCGTTTTTGCATGATTTTTTGTTCAAAGCAGCACATCATTTGCCTTCAAATCCGCTCCAGAACTGGGATAGTTCGTTTTTGACCGAGGTAGTCGAAACCGTCCTGTAGCCCTTCCACTCCCTTGGGAAAAGAGCTTTATAACTTCCCTGAATGAATCTGTCGTCCAAAAGAGCCACAACTCCTGTGTCATCCTCAGTGCGGATAACTCTCCCGGCAGCCTGGAGAACCTTGTTCATCCCCGGATATCTGTAGGCATAGTCAAAGCCGTCCACATCTCTTTTGTCAAAAAATCCCCTGATGATCTCTCTTTCATTGCCCACCAGTGGAATTCCGGTCCCAACCACAATGACACCAATAAGGCTGTCGTACTTAAGATCTATGCCTTCGCTGAAGATTCCGCCCATAACACAAAAGCCAAGAACGTTTTTGTCTTCCACCACCTCAAGGTCCATGTGGATAACTTCCGAAAGGTCCATATCGTTGCCACTGGAAAACCTTCCAAGGAATGCTTCCCTGGCTTCCTCTGTCATAAAGCTGTTCTGGACAAGAAGCTCCGTTGTGTCTGGGTCGTAAAACTGTTCCTCATAGACGTCGTAAACCTCCTCAAGGAACTGATGAGAAGGGAAGAATATCAGGTAGTTTCCCTGCTTAGCTCTGATGACCTCATCTATATAAGTAGCTATCTTCAGGTACATCTCAGGACTTCGCGCAGAATACCTGCTGGTAACGTCTGTTCCAATGAATAATCCCAGCCTTTTGGGGTCAAAGATGGATTTTGCATAGATTTCGAAATCCTCCCTTGTTCCACCAAGCAGGGACTTATAGTACTGAATGGGCAAAAGTGTGGCAGAAAACAGGATTGTGCTTACTGCCCTTCCCATGCAGGTTGCAAGGTTCCTGGAAGGATCGATGCAGGCAAGGCGCAGCAAAAAGCTGCCATCCTGGGCATACTCCCCGTAGATTACGTAGTGGTCGTCCAAAAGTTCATATATAGTAAGGAATCTATTGATATCAAAGTAGAAAAGAAGTATTTCCTCCCTGCAAGGGCCCTCAGAGTGGTCCTCCAGATACTGGGACATGATGGAGGAAAGCCTGTTAAGGGCCTGAATAAAGCCTTCTATGGAATCATATATTTTGCACTCGTCGCACTGTCTTTTCAGTTCCAAAAGAGCCTTGTTGCACTTATCAAGATGCCCGGCAATCCTGGGATGATACTCCTTTATGGTCCTTTTCAGGTCCAGAAAGCTCTCTTTTCTTAGAACTGCGCTATACATCTCCCTTCCTCTGTCCAGAAGGTTATGGGTCTCATCCACCAGAAAAGCATAATCATGTTTCGTGCTATCACCAAAAAAGCGCCTCAGATACACGAAGGGATCAAAGACGTAGTTATAGTCACAGATTATGGCATCAGCAAAAAGGCTCATGTCCAGAGACATCTCAAAGGGACACACCTGATGCTTTTTCGCATATTCTACGATGGCATCCCTGTCAAATTTGTCACTGCTGGTCATCAGATCGTATATAGCATCATTTATCCTGTCAAAATGCCCCTTTGCATAGGGACAGGCCTCAGGATTACAGCCTCTTGTAAGCTCATCTATAAAGCATATCTTGTCCTTGGCTGTTATAGTAACAGTCTTCATCTGAAGGCCCTGAGCGGATCTCAAGGTATCAAAGGCCTCCTCAGCCACTGTTCTTGTTATGGTCTTGGCTGTAAGGTAGAAAATCCTGGATATCTTTTCCTGCCCCATGGCCTTAACTGTAGGAAATACGGTGGATATGGTCTTCCCGGTACCTGTAGGAGCCTCTAAAAAGAGCTTTTTCCCATGGACAATGGTCCTGTAAACCGCAGCAGCCAAGTCCTTCTGGCCTTCTCTGTAGGGGAAGGGGAACTGGGTGGCTTTGATGGACTCCTGCCTCTTTTCTATCCACTTGCACCTGTAATCAGCCCATTTTCTGTACATTTCAAGAAGATCATAAAACCAGGTGGTTATCTCATCATATGTGAAGGTCTGGTCGAAATATCTTTTCTCCTCAGTATCCATGTTGCAGTAGGTCATTCTGACATCCACTTCAGGATAATGGCGATCTATCAGATACATGGCTGCGTAGCACTTTGCCTGGGCAAGATGGACAGCCACCGGCTCTTTCATCCTGGCAAGGTCTCTGTAGGTTCCCTTTATCTCATCAATGAGGGGCTTATACGGCTCTTTTTCAAAAAAGGACTCCTGGCCTGCCTCCACTGAAGTAAGTGGCTCATCCATGTATTTGTCAAGGATACCGTCTGCCCTTCCCTCAACTAAAAGGTCATAGCCTTCATAGCTCTTTTCATAAGAAAGAGATACCTCCGGGTGGTAGTCAGGCCCCATGCTCTTCTGGATCATGCGGTGTATCCTGCTGCCTTCCTGCATGGCATCGGCGCTTACCTGATGTATTCTGTTGTCTATATCGCCGGACCTTAGGATAAATTCCACAAGGCCGCGGACGGAAATTGTTATCTTCATAGTATGCAAAAAGCCCTCCCGGGTGTTTACTAATGAATTGTACCACACCCGCAGAGAGCTTTCCTTATATAACGATATTTACTTTTGTGGACAGAATGAATTCCTTAAATGTACAATCAGAAACACGCATTTACTGCGGGTTTCGTGAGAACATGATACGAATTTCAAACAAGCCCTTCGACGAAGTCGACTTTAATGGCTTGTTTGCTGATATCTTGAATGCTTTATCAAGATATCATGCGCTTTACGCCTGAACAGCCAGTCCCTTGAGATACTGCTCAAATCCCTGGTCGTAACCTCTGTACTCTACTGTGAGAGGCTTTGTGAGGTCAAGTCCAAATACGCCGAGGATTGACTTAGCATCAACAACATACCTGTTGTAATATATATCAACATCAAAGTCACACTTTGTTGCTGCCTTTACGAAATCATTAACCTGATTTGGACTAAGTGTAATATGCTTTCTAATAAGTTCTCCAAACATTTTTCCTTTACTCCTTATCACTGTGTGCTCGCTTTTTCGAATTAAAGTTGTCAAGCGAAAACGTTTAAGTCATTACATTAAAACTATACCAATACTATGTGAAAATTCTGTGACGGGTTTTTGAATTTTTACACGCATTTTTTTCTTGCAATATACTGGCAAAAGTTATTAAATGGAGAATGGAATAAATTATAAGAAAGTGGCGGAAATATATGGAAAACCTTAAAATCCCAAAGAACTATGAATCTGCGCTTGATCTCCACGACACTCAGGTGGGCATCAAGACCGTTAAGGACTTCTTTCAGGGAATGCTTGCAACAAGGCTTAATCTGCAGCGTGTAACCGCTCCCTTGTTTGTAACTCCTGAGTCAGGTCTTAACGACAATCTTAACGGCGTTGAGCGTCCCGTTGCCTTTGATATTCTCAATGAGAACGGAAGGCCTGCTGAGATCGTACACTCTCTTGCTAAATGGAAGAGATATGCGCTTAAGAAATACGGCTTCAATGTAGGCGAGGGCCTTTACACTGATATGAATGCCGTTCGCAGAGATGAAGTTCCCGATAATATCCACTCTATCTTCGTTGATCAGTGGGACTGGGAGAAGGTTATAAATAAAGAGGACAGGAACATTGATTTCCTTAAGGACACAGTAAGGAACGTATATAAGGTTCTTCGCAAGACTGAGAAGTTCATGTCCATCCAGTATGATTACATCGAGGAGATCCTTCCTGAGGATATCTTCTTTATCACAACTCAGGAACTTGAGGACATGTTCCCGGATAACACTCCAAAGGAGCGTGAATACTTCATTGCCAAGGCTAAGAAGGCTGTCTGCATCATGCAGATCGGTGATGAGCTTGCTTCCGGTGAAAAGCACGACGGACGTGCACCAGACTATGATGACTGGCAGCTCAATGCCGACATCATCGTATACTACCCTGTTCTTGACATCGCTCTTGAGCTTTCCAGCATGGGTATCAGAGTAGACGAGAATTCCCTCAAGGAACAGCTTGAGAAGGCCGGATGCACTGAAAGAGCTGAGCTTCCATTCCAGAAGGCAATCCTTGACAAGAAGCTTCCTTACACCATCGGTGGTGGAATCGGACAGTCCAGAATTTGCATGTTCTTCCTGCGCAAGGCCCACATTGGAGAGGTACAGTGCTCCATCTGGCCAGAAGACATGGTTGAAGAAGCTACCAAGCACGGTATGCAGATCCTATAAAAATAAGCCGTCACACTTAACCTGTGTGGCGGCTTTTATGTGCGAGAACTGCGCATTTCCAAATGTATGGCTTCAGGGCCCGCTGCGCTCTTTCTAATCAATCAACTTAAGGAAACCTGCTTCTTAAGGCTCTTTTCATTGGCCTCAACCTTGATGCGGTTAAGTGCTGCTCGAACTGCAGGTACAAGAAGTACTACTACTGTGAGAACGCCTTCTGCTGCGATGTAGCTACCGTTGTAGGCTGCTGAATAAGCAAGAGGGTGCATTCCTTCGGGAGCGTAATCTGCAAAGAAGATAACTCCGGAGAGGGTTGAGAAAAGGAATCTTCCGAAGATACCTGCAAGATAGCCCTTGAACATTCCGTAGCGGCTGTTGTGGAAGAATCCTGCTACTCCAAGAACGCCAAATGCAAGGATGTAATCACAAAGAAGCTGTGGAACGCTGATGATATATGGATCTACGATCAGCTGGAGAAGTCCGTAGGCAAAGGCTGCGGAAAGACTAACTCTAGGTCCGTAGAGATATCCGATATAAGTAATAAAGAACATGCTGAATACTGTTACTGAGCCGCCCATAGGAAGCTTGAAAAGCTTAATGTTTGAAAGAACAAAAGCAAGCGCCAGGCAAAGAGCTGAAAAAGTAAGCTGCTTTACACTCATCTTGAACTTTCCATCTGCGTTCATAAAGTAACTTACAACAGCAAAAGCGATGATTGCGAGGATGATAGCAAGAGCATATCCACCTCTGGTGATATTGTACGATGTGTAGCCGTCTTCAACGACCTTTTCCAAGAATAACTGCATAAAAAATCCTCCCTTTATGTCACCGACATCTGGGGAGGTTAACTTTTGCATATTCACTACATGCCTAAAAGTATGTATAATGGCATATAAATGTGCTTCCCTACGCCGGCATTATCCGGGTCAGGTAAAAAGGGTTAGACGTGCGATGCACGTACACTCTCAGCATAGCTCCCCTAGCGGTTTTATTATGTTCAAGAATCATTAAACACTTATACCCCGGGGTTGTCAATAGAGTTTTTGGAGGTTTTATGGATAAATACAGATTTCTTTTGTTTGATCTTGACGGTACAGTGACTGATTCCGGCCCTGGGATCATGAATGCCGCACAGATAGCGCTTTCCAGATATAATATCGAAGAAGCAGACTCTGAGCGGCTTCGGCTGTTTGTAGGTCCTCCTCTGGACAAGAGTTTTATGGAAAGATACGGCTTTTCTGAGGAGCAGGCCTGGGAAGCCATCGGATATTTCAGAGAGTATTACAATAAGACCGGAATCTTTGAGAACAGCGTATATCCAGGGATGGATAACCTGTTAAAAGAGCTAAAGGAAGCGGGTTACGTTTTAGCCATCGCCTCCAGCAAGCCCATTGTGCTGATCCACAGGGTTTTAGGCCACTTTGATATCGATAAATACTTTGATGTGGTGGTTGGCTGTGAGCTGGATGGCACCAGATCCAAGAAGTCTGAAGTCATTGAAGAGGTGATAAGGCAGCTTAGCGAGTTGGCGCTTGAGCGAGGGCTTCCGGAAGTTAAGGAACTGTCCATAATGATCGGGGATCGTTGCTACGACGTAGAAGGCGCTCACAGCTTCGGAATGCCCTGCGTTGGCGTTCTATATGGTTATGGAAGTCGTGAAGAGATGGAAGAAGCTGGGGCCGACTATATTACTGAAACAGTTGAAACTCTTGGGGAACTATTCTTATGAAAATCAAATGGTATGAGTTCCTTATCTGGACAGGAATTGGGGCTCTGGCAGCCTTTATCCTGACCCTTATATTCAATGTCACAGGCCTTACTAGGGTTTCCTCTTTTGAAGAGGCCAGTCAGGGCCTATTTTACGTATCAGATTCCATCTGGGTTCTCATTGCCCTTTACTGCTTCGCAACTCCCCTGATTGAGGAGCTTATTTTCAGATACTGTATCTACAATCTGGTCCTTAAATACACGAAAAAAGCTGCAGTAGCGATTATACTTACTGCAGCTCTCTTTGGTATCTATCATCTAAATCCGGTACAGATGCTCTACGGTTTTCTCATGGGGCTTCTCATTACCTACAGCTATCACAGGTACAAGATTCTGACCATTCCCTTCCTGGTTCACGCAGCAGCCAACGCAGTGGCGCTAGCCTACACCTTTCTATAGGGCAATTACCTTTCCAAGGGCGAAGGAATAGATATAGACTTCCTTCACCTTTTTAAGAGTGGAGGCTTCTAATGCCCTCTTATACAGGTCAAGCTGAACTTTGTATCTGTCTGTCAGGGTCTTTTCTTCTGATACCCTGTCTGTCTTATAATCCAGAAGTACCAGCTCATCTCCCTCTATAAACCAGGCATCAATGATACCCTGAACCAGCACCATTTCTTCCTTAGGGAACTTGGAATCCAGCTCATTTGCCGGAACTCCCATCATGAAGGGTTTCTCTCGCATCAGCTCCCCTCTTCTGAAAGCTTCCCCCATACGCTGCCCCAAGTCTGTGGCCAGAAAAGCCGTAATATCCGGCGTCCAAACGGCCTGCTGCTCCTCGGGACTAAGCCACCCTTCCTCAGCCTTCCTGCATCCCCATGCGTAAAGCTTCTTTGAAATCGGATCGAGGGTTTCTTTTGAGGCAAAGATTTCCTCGTCTAGTAGCTCCATGATACGGTGATATGCCGTTCCGCGCTCTGCACCGGTGAGGCCGTGGGAACGAACTGAGCTGTCGGCTTGAGCGAAAGGTGCCTCGTGGACGCTGACCTCTGCCTCTTCCACGTAGCTCTTTTTCTTAAGCTCTGAAACAGAGGTCTTCGTAAAAAGACCTTTCAGGTTTTCATGGGCGTATCTTGCTGAGAATTTGGTTCTGAGGCGCTGGCAAAGCTCCTCATCCCAGTATTCATGCATGTTTGCGATATAGCCTGCCGATGGGCTTGTTTCCTGGTCTTGTGCAGTGATTTCTCTCGAGCACCAGTATTCATGCATGTTTGCGATATGACCTGCCGATGGGCTTGTTTCCTGACCTTGGAGCTCATTATCATCATGCAGTCCACTGTTTTTCTGTGTTTTTCCAAGTGCGGAGCTAAGGATACTCTTCAATTCCTCTCTTCTAAGAGTCCCATGGAGGGCATCGCGGATAAGATTCTCCTTCAGATCCTTTTCGCCCAGTGTACAGATTCTGAAGTCCGGAACCGGACCTTTGTCCATGTGCTCTTTGTAGGTGTCACCGAAAAGCTGATACTTATCAAGGACTGGTTCGAAGGCAGGATGCCTTATGAGTGATGGCATCAAAAGGTCTAAGAAGCTCTTAGCCCCGGATCTTGTGGTATAGGGAAGAAGTCGTTCGCTACCTGAAAGAACAGGAAGCTGCATAACCGATCCCTGGAGTCTGGCTGACAGGTTCTTGTCGTATGCTGTGAGGATAAGCTTTTCCTTTGCTCTTGTAAGGGCAACATATAAAACTCTAATTTCCTCACCAAGGCTGTCCATATTCATCTTGGAGGCGATAACCTGGCGCTTTAAGGTGTCGTATTTGACACGAAGCTCAGTGTTTATGCACTTTACCCCTATGCCCAGATCCATATCCGTTATAAGGTCGCCCTGAGAATCCCTGAAGTTGATCTCTTTGGAAAGGCCCGATACAAACACAACAGGGAATTCAAGTCCCTTACTCTTATGTATACTCATAATGCGGACAACGTCAGCGTTCTCGTCGATTATACCCGCTTCACCATAGTCCACCTGAACAGTCTTAAGGTGCTCAATATATCTTACAAAATGGAACAGCCCCTTAAAGCTGGTCTTCTCGAAGTTTGCAGCATTTGTAAGAAGCAGCTCCACATTGGCCCGTCTCTGATTTCCTGCAGGCTGCGCAGCCACAATGGCCTCATAATCCGTCCGATCAAGAATGACCTGGAGCAGCTCATGAACCGGGGTATATGTAGACATAGTGCGCATCTCTTCTACAAACGCAATGAATTTTCGCACACGAACTATGAGCTCATCATCCAGACCAACAGTCGTTTCATATTTTCCAGAAACATCTGCATTTCCATTTTCACCAGACTTCATAAAGGCATTTGCATGATCGATTTCGGCCACATCGGACATATCTGCGTTCCCGGCGCCACCCTTCTCCTCGAGGCTGGAAATGATCTCCAGTCCTTCGTAAAAAGTCCCAGAGAGGGAACGGTCAGCACACTTATCTATCGCTATGCGGATCCTAGCAAGGTCCTCGTCGGAAAAGCCGCCAATAAGGGAGTGCATTACTGCCACCAGCGGAATATCCTGTCTTGGGTTATCTATTACTGACAAGAGGTCCAAAAGCACTGAAACCTCAGGCGCCTCGAAATAACCGCTCTTTGACTCAATATAGGTGGGGATTCCCTGGCTTTCCAGCACATCCTTAAAGACGTCATCCCATCCGGACAAAGACCTTAAGAGGATCACTATGTCCTTGTACTTAAGATCAGGATTCTCACGCCTAAGTGCCAGTATTCTTTCTGCCACAGCCAAAGCTTCCTTTTCCTTGGCTGTCATCGCGCTTATCGTCTCATCAGCATCACTGTCATCAAGAACATCACTGCCATCTAAAAGCATCAGTTCAGGACACACGTCATAGGTAGGTTCTTCAAACTCTCTTCCCAGCCTAAGCAGTGCATCTTCATCGTAGTCAACGCCTCCCAGGTCAGATCCCATGATCTTCTCAAATATATAGTTGGTGCCTGCGAGAACTTCAATCCTGCTTCGGAAGTTGTTGTGAAGGTCAATCCTCCTGTCAGAAGCCTTCTCATCCTTGCTAAAACTTCCCAGTTTTTCCATGAATATCTCAGGTCTTGCCAATCTGAACTTGTAAATGCTCTGCTTGACATCACCTACCATGAACCTTTCGGAAACACCAGCCTCTTCTCCGGAAATTGCCTTAAGGATCATCTCCTGGACATTGTTACTGTCCTGATACTCATCTATGAGAACTTCCCTGAAGAACTCCCTGTATTCCAGCGCCACATTGGAAGGCTTGCAAAGCCCCAGTATCTCCTCGCAGAAAATCCCCTTGCACTCATCCTCATCGGGATGTTCCACCAAAATCTGCAGTGCAAAGTGCTCCATATCCGAGAAATCAATAAGCTGTTTCTCTCTCTTTTTATTATCAAACCTTGACTTAAATTCCAGGGTAAGCCTGCACAGTTCTTTTACTGCCCGGTCGCAAAGTGCCATCTGGGCAACAATGGTCTCTGAGGTGAGAGCAAAATACTTCTCCACAAGTCCATTTATGCCCTTCTTAACCCCGTCCCTGAGGTCCTTTATATAGTCTCTCTTTTCCGTATTGACGGAAGGGTCCTTACTTGCTGATAATCTCCCGAAGCTGATGCCGCGAATGCCGTCAAACAGGGCATCGTAGGTATCATATCTCAAAGCCGCTAAAATACTGTCTTTGTCATCATTAAGGGTCTTTTCATACATATAAGGCCCGTCGCTCTCAAGAGCTATCTTAATTGCACTTTCAGTCTTATCAGCAGCTTCCTTAAGAACTCTCCTTGCGTGAGCCACGCATTCTTTTACCCAGGGAAGCTCATCGAAAGGCACATTCGGTACCTCATAGTCCCTTGCCCTATCCCTGATCCAATCCTCGGGAAATGGCATACTCATGGAAAACTTAAATAACTGATTAATAAATCCGATAGCTTCAGTATCTTTGCTGCCTGAAGCGAAATAATCCATGCAAAAGAGAAAGTCGCTATTGGTCACGTCCTTTGCAGCTTCATATTCCTCTTCCATGAGGTCTGACATGACCTCTTCCCTGATAAGCGTCAGCTCTCCCTCATCTCCAACTCTGAAGGAAGGATCAAGTCCAATGGTATTAAAATTGTTCCTGATAACGTATTGACAGAATGAGTCAATTGTCGTTATCTGGGCGTTATGGATCAGGGTCTCCTGCCTCTGAAGATGGGCATTTTCAGGATCCAGTGCCAGTTCCTTCTGGATAGCTGCAGTGATCTTCTCCTTCATCTGCGCTGCAGCTGCCTTTGTAAAGGTAACCACCAGAAGATGGTCTACATCAAGGCCTCCTAAGATCATCCTGATGATGCGCTCAACAAGTACAGCCGTCTTACCTGAGCCGGCTGCAGCTGATACCAGTATGTTGCAGTCCCTTGCGTCGATGACTGCCTGTTGTTCAGTAGTAAACTTAACTTCTGCCATTATTATCTTCTTTCATTATCAGATCCATTGCATCATTGTCAGAAAGCGTAAGCTTCCTCTTTTCAAATCCACGGATCTTCTCATCATATCCACAGATAGATCTGTAAGCACAGTAAGTACAGGACTGTCTCTTACTCTTTTCATCCTCGTAAGGATTTATCTGAATGTCTCCATCCAGAATCCTCTTACCAAATTCTCTGACCTTCCGGTTCACAAAGCCAGAAATCGCAGAATACTGCTGACTTGTAGCCACAGAAGATCTAGCAGAGAAGTCTCCGTCCTTCTTTATCTCCACCGGAATGATGTCAGACTTAGATATAATGCCCTTATCCAGCATCTGTACAATGGTCTGATCTGCGTTAACCAGTCCGGTCATTTTTAGCTTGCTGATTATGTCTTTATTGATATCATCTGCTATTTTTTCTTCTTTTGCGTCAACCATGGGATCATTCACATGGTAATAAAGAATAGCTGCAGGAATTACCTCTTTTCCCGGAGATAGTTTCTTCTCAACTGCCATAGCTACGTTCATATACATCACAAGTTGCAGCTGAAGTCCATAATAGAGATATGCCATGTTAAAAGAATGAGTTCCGGATTTAAAGTCCATTACCTTGATATAAACCTTATCCTCATCCTTACATAGATCAATTCGGTCAACTTTCCCAACAAGCTTCATTCGCTCAGTAATGCCGTTTTTCTCATCCTCTGAGAGGGCCACATTGATCTCCTCAATGCTGCCTGCTTCCTGGAAAGTCATCTCAACAAACGCCGGTTCAAATGTCCCCTTTGAGATCTGATACTTAAGGGTATCCACCGTACGCTGAAGTATCCTTCGTATCCTCTCGATCATGTACTGATTGCGGGAACTGCTGAGAAGTATGGTATCTCCATAACTCTGAACACATTTTGTTAAAGCCTCATTTAATATTTTGTCTGATTCTTCTTTTGACAGAGCATTCCAATTGATACCTTTTGTTATTATTTCTCCTGTATATTCCTCCAAAACCTTATGGAATACATTACCAAGATCAGAGGCTTCAAATTCGTATTCCTTCCTCTCATCCAGGTGCAGCCCATACCTTATAAAGTGGGCATAGGCGCAGCTTGCAAACTGTTCAAGGCGGCTTACGCTGTTTTCAAGGGTAGCTCCGTAAAGAGCAACAGCCAGAGCCTTTGCCATGGGCACAGACTCATAATGCTTAAATGCTGCTTCCACGAGCCCTTCCATATACTTGCCGTTTCCTTCCTCTGACAAAACCCTGCAGAGGCTGAAAAACTCTTTTCTTTCATCATCAGAAAGTCTTCCGGAGGCATATTCTCTCATCATGGAAGAAAGATTGTCAAAGCTGTCTCTTACTGCCACATTCTGGCTTTCAAAATCTCCCTCCTCAGGTCGTTCAACTGTAAGACCATCAAACATTGAAAGGAGCTTTGGAACAAGATATGCAGGCCCAAGGCTCTTTCCATCGCCTCCGATCGCTGCATAGGAAAGAAACAGCTTATCCGTGGGTTTCGTCAGGTTCATGTACAGATAGAGTCTTTGAATGTACATCTGCTGTCTTGGTGTAGGAGCAAATTCCACCTCAGTCCCCAGGTCAAGAAGGAACTGCCTGTCAATATCCGAGAGGATTCCGCCACTTCCGGCGCTCTTTGGTATGTTTCCGTCATTTACGCCCACGAAGAACAGGACCTTAACCTCTTTAAGCCTGGTCCTTTCTATATCTCCAACTATTATCCTGTCCACATCCTGAGGAATAGTGCCAACGGAGATCTCGCCAAAGCCTGTGGTAAGAAGCTCCTTGAATTCCTTTAAATCCAGCTTCTCATCACCAATAAGAGCGTCCATCTGATCCAAAAGAGCCATCACCTTGCCGTAGATCTGGTCATACTCCCTGGCCTTCTTGATATCCCCTGCTGCCTCAAACTTCTCTCTATAAGCAAGTAGCTTATCCGCTGATTCGTTTCCTTCTATAACTGCCTTAAGAGCCGCCGTAAGCTCTTTTACCGTGCCATTCTTATTGTCAAATAAAGGCTCAAGATCTGAGGTTATCTTAGCCCTCATGCCCTCCAATATCTCAAGAGTCTTTACCTGGCGCTCATCCGCTTCATCAGCTTTTTTCCTGCGGCTGAATTTTGCAGGCATTCTCCTTAGGAACTTATCTTCCCAGCCTTTTTTGCCTTTGATACCCAGTGCCCTGACATAGTTCTCCAAAAGGTCAGTATCGCCCCTTTCAAAGCCCGTTAAGCCACTTCGCATGTAATGGAACACATCCTCGTACTTATAGCCAGAAATAACGATATTAAGGGCGCTGGTCACATATTCAATAAATGGATTGAGCAGGATACTGGTATTCTGGTCAATGTAGACGGGAATATCGAACTTTTCGGCCCCTCTGGCAATAATATCTCCATAGTTCTCCAGAGAACCGCAAACAAGGGCTATATCCCTGTAGGCATAGCCTTCATTCTTAACCAGGTCAGAAATCTTTATGAGGGTCTGCCTAACTTCCTGAGTGATATCTGACGCCTCATAGAGGAAAATGGAGTTATTCTCCCCGATGAACTTATCTGGCCTGTACCGGAAAAGAGATTTCTCCAGAAATGACAGGGGCTCATTCCCCTTAAGTCTTACTACAGGCTGTTCCCTATAGAAAATATCAGCGTTTTCCCTGTGCCTTAGCTGTCTGAAGGTCTCCAGGTCAGGTATGGATGAGCCCTGCTCCCTTTGCACTTCAAACTCAAGTTTTTCCAGGTCTCTGACGGTCTTTTTTGTGAGCATAAAAAGCTCCTGCTCCTGATAATGACCATCATAAGGATCCTCCTCCGGGCTGATGGTAAGAGATACCACCACTTCCCTTGAAAGCTTCAAAAGCTCTTTTATCACCCTGTACTGAATAGGTGTAAAGCCGGTAAAACCGTCAAATACAATAACGCTGTCCCTTACAAGGGCAGAAGAAGGCAGAGCCCTGCACAGAATGTCCAGAGTTTCCTCCGTTGTAATGAATCTTCCCTCTATGTACTCAAGAAAGCCCTTGTACAGGAGCCTAAGGTCCTTTATCTTGGCATTTAGTGCACCTTTTCCAGAGCTCTTTTCCTCAAGAAGGGACAGCTCCTTATCTCCGATACCATACTGCATGAACTCTGAAATAGTGGATTTGACCTCATCTATATAGCCTGCCTTGTGCATATTTCTGCCAACGACCGGCAGCAGATCCCCCAGCATGTCTGAAACACGCCTAAGGACAAGACTTTTCCCTATATCATCAAGCACAGAAAAAGAGCCATGGCCTGTTTCCTCAAATACTCTGTGAGAAAGTCTGCCAAAGCTCAATATGTCGATGTTCATGATAGCCTTCTTGGGATGCATATTTACCACATCCCATTGGGTCTGCATCGTGAACTGATCCGGCACGATTATCAGATAATCAGTGCCGGGATCCTCTATACTTTTGCTTATTACCTCTTCATAAAGACCGGTGCTCTTCCCCGCTCCGGACGCCCCAAAACAAAACTTCAGCATATGCTGCTCATCCCATCATTTCCAAGTGTCGTCTTTTATCTCATCTGCATATCTGCAGCAGGAGATATACTTCCACCTGTCATTATAATAGAATGGCAGGATCATGTACATCTGCATTCTTCCATTATCCTTTTCCATAGCTGAGTGGTAATAGTCGATCACATAATCCACACCCTGCTCCTTGCACCTGTCTCTGACAGTAGGGATGTAATAAAACTTCCTGAACCTCTCTCTGTCCTCGGGGTAAAGATACATATCGGAGTAGATCTTTACTGCCTCCACGGCGTCCATTTCTTTTTCTGCAACAGCCAGCTGATCTGTATTAAGGAAGATGTTCTGCACAGTGCCATTATCATCATAAAGATCAACCCTAAAATACTGGTTAAACACATGGGCCATGGCCACCTGAAGGGACTCTGCCGTATCCGATTCGCCGTGGATAGACACATTCCTGGAAACCAGCGCATAGGCTGCCTTATTCTCATGTCTCGAAAGGAATCTCACCTTGTGCCTTATGATATTTCCACTTGTGATAATATCCGCCTCAGACCTGTGACCCTTTGCAGCTTCAGCCCTATCCAAAAGAGCTATATACTCCTTTAACTCAGGAAGCTCGTCCAGAGTAGTGTATTTTTCGTTAGCCCCTTCCATACCCGCCAGCCCAAGGGTACTGAGGAAATCACGGTAAGCACTGTTAACAAAAAGATATGTCGGAGCCTTTCCATCCTCTTTCTCAGCAAAAGCTATTGGAAGGTTATTGAAAACCTCCATGGACTTTTCCCTAAGGGGAGTAGTTCCCAGAAGATTGATATTTCCAATGCTGTCATAGTACTTGCTAAAAGCAAAATCCTCACAGACCTCTAAGCTGCAATCCACCGGTCTGTCAAAATCAGCCACAGGCTTTGGCTTTCCAAAAAGATAGCCCTGAAGCTTCTCGCAGCCAATTCTCTTAAGAAACTCATACTGTTCCTGGGTCTCAACGCCCTCTGCAAGGGTATGTATACCAAGCTCTTTTGCCATATTTACTATGGTTGCAAGAATAACTTTTGTTCTTTTATTTGTATCAAAGGTCCTTAGGAAATCCATATCGATCTTAAGCACATCAATGTCATAGTTCTTTAAGTTGTTAAAAGAGCTATAACCTGATCCAAAGTCATCCATCCAGACCTCATATCCTGCCTCCCTGAACCTTTCTATCTGCTGTCCAAGGAAATCAGAACCTGATGTGAGAGCACTCTCAGTCACCTCCACATGTAACAGTTCCACAGGAATATTGTATTTTTCTCTGCACTTATCTACCTCTGCCAGAATATCGCAGAGCTCAAAATCAAGCTGTGACAGGTTTACAGATATGGGCTCAACAGCGAAGCCACTGTCAATGTCATCCCTAAGATCCGAACATACCATATCTATGATGTAAGTATCCAGTTTGTGGACCAGATGTACATCCTCTAAAACCTCAACGAAAATAGCAGGTGATATCAATCCCATCTCAGGATCCTGCCACCTTGCCAGGGCTTCATAGCCACATACCTTTCCTGTAAGAGTCCTTACTTCCTTCTGGTAATATACCTTGAAATACTTCTTTTGGAAGGCGCTCTCAAAGTTGTCGATAACGTACTGCCTGAGCTCATTTCTTTTGCTGAGCTCCTCATCAAAGAAATTGATGTCCTTATCGTAAACCTTAATGATGTCATCACAGGCAATCTTTGCCCTGTCAACCATGATAACAGGGTCCTTTTCCTCTCCGTTGGCCTGATATATTCCAGCCTTTATCCGGACACTAAGTCCCTTCTCGTATTTTACAGCCGCTTCAAAAAGACGTGACAGCCTGTCCGTTATTTCTTTTGCATCCAGGGAATCTGCAAGAATAATAAACTGATCACCGCTGGTTCTGGCTGCCAGTTCATCAGGGAAAATATTCGTAATCTCTTTTGCCAGGCCACGAAGGAACTCATTGCCTCCTACAAAGCCATATTTCTGGTTGAAGGCCTTGAAGTTCATCACATTCAAATAAATGATAACCGAACTGCTGGTAGCAGAATGGTCACCACTGCCCTGTAAATGGCTCAAAATCCCGTTCAGATTATGAAGCCCGGTGAGCTCATCGATATGATCGTACTCTTCGCGTGGGTTCTCAGAGTTATTAATCATCTTCACCTCATTGTAAAGAAATTGACTATATATCATTATACCATATTTCCAGCATATTTATTCGAATCATTTTATTGCAGATAAGCCGGAATGTGGCTATTATTTACTTATGAAAACATTACGACAGACAAACAGAATCAGATGGGTAACCATCACCGGGGTATTTATGGCCCTGAATATCATCATGTCAAGCTTTGGAATCCCGGTTCCCGGAGGGCATCTGTACCTTTGCGATATGATAATCTGTACAGCAGCTCTTTTGCTGGATCCCGTGGCAGCCTTTATCGTTGGCGGTGTAGGGTCTTTCCTTGGTGACATGATATTTTATCCCCTGCCAATGTTCGTTTCCCTTGTGACTCATGGTCTTCAGGCAGTAGTTATTTCCCTGATTGCCCATTCAAGCATCGGCAGCTCAAAACATGCACAATTTATCCGCTCTCTTATTGCTACTTTGGTTGGTGCTGTTATAATGGTAGTTGGGTATACATTAGGTAAAACCTTTGTATACAGCACTTTTGAGTATGCAATGATCAAGCTCCCTTATGAGATTGCCCAGGCACTTCTGGGTGTCTTCGGATCCCTCCTTCTATGCTACAGAGCGGGACTAATCAGGATCTTCAAGGCCATGGAGCTTAACTAACTACTATAAGGCGGTGAATAAAAATGGATTTTTCTGAAATAACAGACCAGGCAAGGCAGGCAGTTACTGAGATTCTTGATGCAGCCGGTCTTAAGGAGGGCTCCATATTTGTGATTGGCTGTTCCTCCAGCGAAATTCTTGGTGATCAGATTGGAACTGCCACCAATATGGATTCTGCAAATGCAGTATATGACGGCATTATCCCGGTCCTGAGAGAAAGAGGCATTCTTCCTGCAGCCCAGTGCTGTGAGCACTTAAACAGAGCTCTTGTGGTGGACAGGACCACCATGGAAAAGTACGGTTTTGAACAGGTTAACGCCATCCCTCAGCCCAATCACGCAGGTGGTGCCTTTGGAACTGTATGTTATGAGCGTTTTGATGATCCTGTTCTGGTTGAAGATATCAGGGCAAAGGCTGATGCAGGTATCGACATCGGCGGGACTATGATAGGAATGCACATGCACAGCGTAGTGGTTCCAATGCGAATCTCTCTTAGGAAGATCGGACAGGCTCCAATAACATGTGCTCGCCACAGGCCTAAATACGTGGGCGGACAGCGCGCTATCTACGATGAAAAGTTAATGTGACAAAATAAAAGTCCTCAGAGCTTTTGATAGGCTCCGAGGACTTTTTTCATGGTCTTTATTACAGTGATTTGAACTTCTGGGTTGTATCGGAAAGCTGCTCCGTAACTTCATTGTTCCTGTCGATGGCCTCAGTGATCTTCTTGATACCTCCAACGATCTCCTGAGAGCTTTCTGCAGACTGGGCAATAGCCTGGGAGCTCTCAACAATGGAGTTGCTGATAAGCTGAACGGAATCAACCATCTCTGTCATGATATCGTTGAGGTTTTCAGCCTTGTCGTTAAAGTTGCCAAGCATTTCCTCCATAATATCTGCGGTGTGCTCGTATTTCTCACCGGTCGCTACAAATTCATCGTAATCGCTGATAACCTGACCGTTGATGTAATCAAGCACTGCCTGAGCATTCTTAGCCAGATTGTTAACTGCCTCAGTAACCTCGTTACTGATATCCTGAATGTTGGCAGCTGTCTGTCTGCTGTTGTCAGCAAGTGAACTGATCTCAGTTGCAACAACAGAGAAGCCCTTTCCTGCCTCTCCTGCTCTGGCAGCCTCGATGGAAGCATTCAGCGCCAGGAGGTTTGTCTGGCTTGCAATATCCAGGATGACCTTTGTAAGCTCGTTAATCTGGGCAACCTTCTCAGATTCATGAACAGATTCCATAAGTGTTCCGGAAAGCTGCTCCACTTGATCTCCAGCTTCTGCCTTTTTCTGGATGACCCTTGCCTTGAGTTCATCAGCCTCTGCCTTGATTCCGCTTGCAGTCTTTGTTCCTTCTGTAGCCTGGTCTGCAATCTCCTGAGCAGCAGCCTTAACGCCTTCCACAGATTCATTGATATGGGAGACATTACCGGATACAGTCTCCATGCTGGCTGACAGCTCCTCTAAAGCTGCAGAGGTATTAGTAACATTGTCATCAGCCACACGAAGCTGGGATGTAACTTCGTCCGAGGAGGCTGTAAGTACAACCGATCCCTCTTTTACATCCTTCATGATTCCCTGAAGAGTCTCAATAAAGTGATTGATACCAGTTGTTATGAATAGAAGTTCTGACTTTGATCTTGTCTGTATCCTTGCGGTAAGATCGCCATTTCCCTGCTCAATATTGCTGATAATGACGTTGACCTCATCAGATATACTTCTGATCTTTTTAACAATATTCTGATAGCTGATCAGGAAGCTTATAGCAATAAGCGCAATGATGACAATTATGCCGATCATTGCTGTCAGATTTCCTGACTTCAAGAGGCCAGTCATATAGTCTGTGGTATAGTTTGCAGAATCACTTATCGCCTGATCCAGTACCTTTGTGGAATGGAAAATAGCAACCTTCTGGATTTCTGCCTTATCAAACAATATGGTATAGGCTGAATTCTGATCCCCCTCATCAGCCTTCGCTATAGAGGATTCGATGAATTTCAGCATTCTCTGATACTGGGCCCTGATCTCGCTCATCTGAGCAATGGCGCTCTCGTTGCCTATGGTGGCAAAATCGCTTTCAAGCTCCGAAATATCACCATCAATCGTGGTCTTGATGGCCTCTATCTGTGGAAGAAGAGCCTGTCTGGTCTCTTCAGCAGATGCAGCAACATAGCCTGTGGTCTGGTCATATAATGAAGTTACATCATTTTTAAGCTCAGCCTCATGCGTGGTCAGACTCATCATTGTCTGGAACATGTCAATACTGGTGTTTGTGGAGTTCTACATAGCAGTCATGACAAAGCCCATAACAACGATGAACGCCAGCAAGATTGCCACATTGGCCGCTGCAATCTGGAACATAATAGAATTGATCTTTCTAATGCGTACTTTTTCTTCTCTCATGTCCCCCTCCTTATAGCTTTGAATACCAGTCACTGGCTACTTTTTTGAACTCTTTTAAGAATCCAGCAGCATCAAGTTCTCCCTTTGCATATTTCTGATACACAAAGGAGAAACCGTTCTGTCCCAGGCCCTCTGCCATTTCCATCCAATGCCAGTTGGAGGTCTTTCCGGAAGAAATATAGCTGGAAATAACCGGTGCAAAGGGGTCAGATGCCACATATTTGGAATCTACGAAGGGGCTAGCAAATCCAGCCTGCTCCACAAGGATCTTCTGGCCATTATCCTCAGAACACCACTGAAGGAAAGCAAGGGCTGCGTCAACCTGCCCCTCCTTTGATACTGCCCACCAGTTAGGTGCGTTTGTAAGGATGGTATCCATGCCATCCTCGAAGGCATAGGGAATCATTCCTACCTGGAAGCTGCCAGCTTTGGCATAGTCATCAGATGCTGAAAGTGTTGCGCCAATCCAGGACCCCTGGGTTACAAAGGCATACTTTCCTGCAGCAAAGTTAGCTACCTGGTCATCATAGGTACCATCCACCAGAAGGTCAGGGTCTGAATACTCATTGAAAAGACCTATCATCTCTGCGAAATGTGAAAATCTGGTATCATCGATACCGCCACCATTTTTCATAAGGTCGATATAGGTGGTATCTGTTCTTGAAAGACCGGAGTCGATATATGCTCCTGTGATGTGGTTTCCGGCTGACCAGCCAAGGTTTTCAGGCTCAGCACAGTAACCTATTACCGCTTTAAGCCCCAATTTGTCCTTTTGAGCGTCAATGGTCTCAAAAGCTTTTTTCATGGCATCCGGACCTGTTATAGATGCAGGATCTACGCCTGCTTTAGAAAGAATGTCTGCATTATAAGCAAGGCCTATGGCCTCTGTGGTATATGGAAATCCCAGAGTCCCATAGGTTGGATCGATATAGGCTGCATCAGTCCTGGAAGCCCAGTCCTGATCACTCATATCAACAAGAAGTCCTTCCCAGTTGCCAAAACCTGAGGATTCACAGGCTATGATATCAGGCATCTGGTCAGATAGATAGTAGCCCTTCAATGTAGCCTGGGCATCGACGCCTGACTGAACAGTAATGATGTTCACCTTCACTCCTGTTTCAGCCTCGTATGCCTTGCCAAGGGCCTCTATCTGAGTGGCTACCTCACTCTTAATATTTAATAAAGAGATAGAACTGGCGCTTTCGGTTGCATCAGCCTCTACCTCTTTACTTTGTCCACAGCCCACTGTGAGACACAAAAGTGACATCACAAGAGCCAGTGGGATTATTGTTTTTCTCTTCATGGCGCAACTCCCTTCTTTATCTACAAAAAAGCATAAGGTCGTAAAAATATTATACGATATTGCGCACACGATTTGTTTGTTCTTGACGTTATATTATAAAACTTTAATAATTTGTAACTATTCAGAGCCAAATAGAAATATTTATGTTTCCGAGTCTTGGCCCTGAATAGTTCAAATCAATGATGGAACAGACGAAGACCTGTAAATGCCATAACCATATTGTGGTTATTTGCTGCCTCGATAACATTGTCATCTCTTACAGAACCGCCGGGCTGAGCCACATACTTAACGCCGCTTCTGAAGGCTCTTTCGATGTTATCTCCAAATGGGAAGAAAGCATCTGAACCAAGGGCCACATCAGTGTTCTTGTCAAGCCAAGCTCTCTTTTCAGCCTGTGTGAATACCTCGGGCTTCTCCTTAAAGATATTCTGCCACTTGCCATCTGCAAGAACATCCATGTAGTCCTCACCAATGTAAAGATCAATAGCATTATCCCTGTCAGGGCGCTTAATGCTGTCAAGGAAAGGAAGGTTCAGAACCTGAGGAGCCTGACGAAGGAACCAGTTGTCAGCCTTTGAGCCAGCAAGTCTTGTGCAGTGGATTCTGGACTGCTGACCTGCTCCGATTCCGATTGCCTGTCCGCCCTTTACGTAGCATACAGAGTTGGACTGAGTGTATTTAAGGGTGATAAGGGCTATCTTAAGGTCGATGAGAGCCGACTCGGGAAGGTCCTTATTGTCTGTAACGATATTCTGGAACATCTCGTCGTTGATCTCAACAAAGTTATGTCCCTGCTCGAAGGTAATACCGAAAACCTGCTTCTTTTCGCTGTTTTCAGGAACGTAATTTGGATCAACCTTGATAACAGCGTAGTTTCCGCCCTTCTTAGCCTTTAAGATCTCAAGAGCCTCATCTGTATATCCGGGAGCAATTATGCCGTCGGAAACTTCTCTTTTAACAAGTCTTGCTGTATCAGCATCACAGACATCTGAAAGGGAGATGAAATCACCAAAGGAAGACATTCTGTCTGCGCCACGGGCTCTTGCATAAGCGTTTGCAAGAGGGCTCAGCTCTCCAAGATCCTCTACCCAGTAGATCTTCTTCTCAATATCTGTAAGTGGTGTTCCAACAGCTGCACCTGCAGGTGAAACGTGCTTGAAGGATGTGGCTGCAGGAAGTCCTGTAGCTTTTTTCAGCTCAGCAACAAGCTGCCATCCGTTTAATGCATCAAGAAGGTTGATGTATCCTGGTCTTCCGTTGAGAACCTCGATAGGAAGGTCCTGTCCGTTTTCCATGTAAACCCTTGAAGGCTTCTGGTTTGGGTTGCATCCGTATTTTAACTGAATCTCATTCATCGTATCAGTTCTCCTTTCTTATGTTCTTGTTGTAAATCCTGGTCTCTACTGCTCCTGTGGCAATCTCAATATATCTTGTGAAAAGAGATACCTTGTTATCAGAGTTTAATGCAGACCATACGGTATCTGTAAACGTATTGATATCACCCGTTATATTTACCTTTGTAGGCTCTCCCTCAAAGCTTGGAAGTGGGTTTCCATCTCCCATGTAGGTGTGGATAAAGAAGCCTTCACCTGCCTTAGGATTCTCATAGGTATAAGTAAATCTCTGGCATGAAGAAGGATCCCCATTATTGCTCTTTAAGATTGAAAGGGCAAAATCATACTTGCCGTCCTTAACGTTCATGATTCCGGAAATTCTTGGTGTGTAGTTAGGAGCATCAGGCTCGAACTCTCTGGTCCTAAGAGACTCCTCAAAGCTCTGTCCTGCCTGCATAAGCTCATAGATAGTATCTGTCTGGTCACCGTTTGTAACGATGGTTGAAGTACCTCTTACCCTTACAGGAGCGTAGATGATAAGGCTTGGGTCCTCCATCTTGGATGGATCAAAGGCTTCAGTGCGGATGCCCTGTCCCTCCTCTACAAATACTCTGTTTCTTGAGTTCTCGCTTCTTCCCATAATGAAGTAAGCGCATACAGCATACTTTCCATCCTCAGATGTTCCAAGGATGATTCCTCTTCCCGGATAGGTTGTGCTGCTGATTTCCTTTG
>JAEEGL014343828.1_pt1 | contig 25683 bp, 11 predicted proteins | sample 9134231 | NCBI WGS metagenome assembly JAEEGL01 (sample SAMN16246548, study PRJNA631951) | gut metagenome | biome: gut microbiome; feature: rumen; material: fiber-attached | host: Bos | place: Iran: Karaj | collected 2018-10 | reverse complement strand
ACCTTGAGCGATTTCCACTCCGGCTTTACCGGCGCCGTCGGTCAATTTTACGTCGGTTAAGGTAACACCGGCGCCGTCGCCGATAACAAAGCCGTTATGGCCGTCCAAATCAACGGTGGACTTATTATCGCCGCTCGCCACGCCTTTAATCGTAACGTTGCCGGAAGTTGCACCCAAATCGTCCTCGGCCTTATAAACGTCGGAAGCCTTATCGGCAGTAAAGGTTTTATCGGCCAGTTCCGCCTGATTGACGAGCATCAGCGTATCGCCGACTTTTTCATCTACCTGTTCGGTATCGGTGGTAACGGTGGCGCCGATAGAGTCATTGAGCGTACCGGTGGTTGCCAAACCATACTGTCCGCTGGTAGTGGTAACAGTGCCGGTTTTCTTAAACTCGTCGCTCCACTTGGTGCTGGCGGTAACTTCGTCGGTATGGGTATTTTCCGTTTGCGAAATCACAAATTTTTCCTTCAAATCGTCGGAAAGCGCCAGTTGCAAATCAGCGGCGGTTGTATCGCCCTGCGTTTCTAAGATTTGTACTTTGAAACCATCGACGATATCGGCCGTTGAACTGTCAACATAGTTGAGTTCGTTCAGCGTTATGGTGCCGGTAGAAGCCGCGGTAGTTTCGATAGTATCTGCCGCTTGATTTTTGGTATCAATATCGATTTTCCACTTGACCGCGGCATCGGAGGTCAGCGATCTGAACGGATAATCATGCAAAGTGCCGTCGGCGGTGCTGACATCTACTTTTTCAATCGAAACATCGGACCTCTTTATGTCGTTATACAGATTGACGGTACCGGTAGAATCGCCGGTGATTACCGTATCAAAGCCGACAGAACCGCTGATATAGTCATATAAATTAATCGTACCGCCGTTTTTGGCCTCTAAGGTCAGAACTCTGGAAGCACCGCTCATCCAGACGGCTTCATAAATTTTATCTCCACCCGTAACTTGGTAATAATTGCCTTTGAAGGTAGAAACACCGTCACCGACGGAGCCGTCGGCAATAACGGCTAAATTTGTCGCGGAATAAATTGCACCGCCGCTGGCACCACTACCGGATATAACCGCGTTATCCAAAAACTTAACATTAACTAAGCCGTTGGTAATAGCACTTCCGCTATAATTCATGAGGGCACCGCCCACGGCATTACCCGTGGTGGCCTGAGAGATATTGCCTTCAAAAGTAGAACCGACAATCTGATTTATGGTTCCTTGATTCATAACTCCGCCGTATACCGTATTTCCGGTCAAAGTATTACCCTTGAAATCAGCGGATATGGTTCCCATTTGTTTACCTTCATCGTTATAAAGAAAGCCCAAAGCCATCGAACCGGCGGTTATCCGGTTACCTTCAAAATTACCGCTGATATTACCGATTGTCCCTTGGTTGGATAAAATTCCCGCCACGATTCCGTTTTCCGCGGTTGCCGTGTTGTTTTTGAAATCAGCGGATACATTCCCCATTTGTCCGGTGGCATTTGAAATTACACTACCGATAATAGCATAATATGTTGAGTCGGATACCGCCGAGTTATTCTCAAATCTGCCGGAAATATCGCCCATTATCGCCGGAGTGGCAGAAGAATATACACCGTTATAAATCACACCGCCGTAAAGATAGCTGGCAGCCGCACTGTTGCCGATAAAATCACCGTTTATGTTTCCGATTTGACCGTCGAGGTTCTGGATTACTCCTCCCAAGCTATATACCCCAATGGCGCCGCCGTAACTTGCTTCGTTACCGATAAATTTACTGCTGATATTACCGATAGTTCCGCCGTCATTGTTTATGGCTGCGCCATATGCCCACGAAGTATTTGCCTTATTTTGAATAAATGCGGCATTGGAAACTTCGGTAATTGCTCCGCTGTTAAAAATTGCACCGCCGCCTGTATCGGTATTGGCGATATTGTTATAGAACACCACATCGGAAATCGTTGCGGTACCGCTATTTTTCACAAAACCGCCGGCAGCGCTAACAAACCCGTTAACCGAGGAGTTGACGGTATAATCGGTAACTGCGGTTCCCTCACCGCTGACCGTATACGAACCGAGGTTTTTCAATATAAGCGTATTGCCGGCGCCGACCGTAATGCCGCCGACTGCCGCCGGAGCTGCCGGGTCTGCGTTAATGCCGTATTTGCTTGCACTGCCGTCAATCGTCAACGTAGCTGAGGTACCGCCCATAGTGCCGAGCGTTGCCGCAACATTTTCATCTTCCTGCAAAACGTATTCTCTTTCCGCGGCCGTATCTGCCACCGCGTCGTTCAGATTATAGGTAGCATTCGCCGTTCCCATATATGCAAAAATACCCAAGTTAATCATCAGGCATTTTTTCAACACGCTTTTATATTGGTTGGATAAAAGTCCGATTGCGGTCCGTGTATATTTCATAGTTCCACTCCTTATTTTTTTTATAAAATTCTGCGTAAATTTTATTATTGCATCGGCACAACGTCAATACATTTGTTAGTTTATACAGTATTTTTTATGAAGTGTCGTTCTTAACACACGGCGGCGCGTGAGATCACCACGTCACGGCATGGCCACTCCTCGTAATGACTAGTCTTGTTTTTGCTATTTAGGGCAGGCTACTTCTTTATGCTCTCGGAAACAATATCAATAACCGAAAAAATCCCGTGAAGCTGGCTTACCACTTCTCGTACTTTATGATAACTGAGCGCCGAAACAAATAAAGAGGTTGTTTCAAACATATTTTTGCGGGTATGTACCGCTATCAAAAGTTTGTTGCCGAAAAAGCTGAAGTCGATATGCCGGCCGTGAAACAATCGCTTGATTTCCATCATTTTTTCCATAAGCGGCGGCGTTAAAATATAGCGCGCTTCCACCTGATTATCGGTCAGCACTTGCCAGCGCCGCAAAAACGGTATTCCCTCAAGCGCAACTTTTTGCGTTGCTTTTTTGGGATGATAGTGGCGATAAACCTTATAGACTATCCAAAAGATTATCAGCGGCAATAACAACGGCAACATCGTAAACAGCAGATGTACCGGCACTCCCGGTTCGGTAAAATAATAATATATGGTCATCAGCGGTGCAATCATAAATATTCCGAACACCAGCAAAAGCAGCGGATTATTCCATAGAAAATTGATGTTTCGGCCTTTGTTTAATACCACGGTTTTGCCTTTGAACTTTTTGGGAAATTCAAACATCAGCATAACACCTTTGAAAATCACCGTATCGCCCCGGTTACCCTTAATCCGCAAATCGTGCTCCGATACGTTTATAGCAACGTCTTTATGATTGCCCCAAAAAGCATCGTCCGATTCCGATTTGTTGAAATAACTGAAAAGCTCGGCTCTTTTAATGACATCTTCGCCGATAATATCGCGGCCGTTATAATACTTAAACTTACCCCAAAACGATAAAACTTTATTCATGGTACGCGATTTGGTTTGACCGTTATAGACCATAAACGGCTTATAAATCAGCCATGCCGCCACCAAAAAAAACACGGAGCTGACAATGCCGAACCATTGTTGGTCCATAACGCTTATCGGAAGTATGTCATAATAAAACAAAGCAACCGTGATTGAGATAATAATGCCGATAATCGCCGTATTGCGTGCTAAATCATATAAATTTTTGCGCCGATCATTTTCCAAACTTGCATAAATATTTTGCAAATTCTTCTGATAGAATGCCATAAATTTTTGTTGGGTTTCGGCCAACGGCAAATCAACCGATTTCATTTGTTTGACCTTTTCATCAGGTTACTTCGGTAATGGCGCGTTGGTTGCCCATACGTTGAATTTGTACCACATGGAGTTTGCGTCGCATTTCATCGAGTGTTTGCTCCACGTTGACGGCGCCGTTGGTCGAGGCCATAATACGCTTAATAAATTGCAAATACGCTTCTTGTGAACTTTCCGCGTGGATGGTGGCAAAGCAATTATCGTGACCGGAACCCATCAGTTGCCAAATACCGCTGGCATTTTGGGTGGAAATCTCGCCGCCGATAATCGCATCAGGAGTAAAACGCACCACCAAGTCGATAATACCGGAATAGTCAATATCGTTGGTTTGATTGGTACGAGACATCACGAGGTGAACACGATTCGGGTGAGGCACAATCAACTCACGAGTATCTTCAACCGTAATAATTCGTTTGTGAATATCCAAAATTTTCAGCAAATTATTTAAAAAAGTAGTTTTACCGGTTGATGTTGCGCCGGACACCAAAATGTGTTCACCTCGCTTTATATACAGGAGAAGCCGTTCATAAGCATCGTCCGGAACCTTAATATCTTTAAGCGGATTGAGCTTCATGAGGGATTGCCCCTGTTTCATTCCGTAATCTTCGAGACCGAAAGCGACGTCATCAGCGTGAAGACGAATAGCCAAGGCAATACCGCCGGTTAAATCTTCTTCATCGTACATGACATTTCTCCCGCAGATTGCGGAAAAACGGTGGTCCCCCGGAATTGTTGCATAAACAAATGGGGAACCTTGTAACGGATCAAACTCCAATTCATAAGTATTGGCTATGATGTAGAGCAAATCCGTCAAATATTCTTTTGAGAGCTTTTCATCTTTATACATAACCCACGGATAGGCGCGCTTGCCGCGCATACGGAGCCAAATCTGGCCGGCGCGGTTGATGGCAACCTCCTCCAGGTTATCCTGATTATACCAATAGGATAAAGGTCTTAAAACTGATTCCAATACCGAAAAGTCACTCATCGTCCTTTCTCCTAAAACATATTCTCATCGCCCGGAAGCAACTCCGGCACATCGCTACTGCTGTCTATGGCAGGCGGAGGTTGTGTCGGGTAACTGCCCGGATTATACGCCGGTGTAGGCTGCGAAGTCAAGCCCCCGCCCGAAGGTTGAGGTGCCGACACCGGTTGATAATTTCCTTGGTTACCGCCGTCGTACGTAACTTCAACATTACCGTCTTCGCCGGCGTGGCCATTTGCAAGTACTTCGGCTTTCTCGTGATTTTCACCGCCGCCGCTGCCGCCGTTGCGCCGCGAACGCTCTACGCTGTTGAGCCACAGATCCTGGTTCGGATAAATGATGATACGCGTACCGGCCGGAACATAGGCCACGGATTTAATGGCAGATTTTCTCTTCATAATATCTTTTATGATTTCGCTGATTTTATCATTAACCTGTCTTCTGGCATCCGACATCGCCTCACTGCGCGCATCTTGCGTGGAGGTTGTTCCGTTGCTGTTGGTGGTAGAAGTCGAACCGTCGCCGGCCGCCATCAACACGTTAACCATACCTTGCAAAGCCGTTGAAACTATCGGGAAAGTATAACGCTTCAGCAGTTGCTCATCCAAATAACCGATGGCACCGGCGCGTCCCTGCGCATCGGCCGTTTGGGCACTGCTGAATACCCATTGCGAACCATCAGGACGAATAAGTCTTTTCCAGGTAATATTGATTTTAATCGCACCGCCGCTGTCGCCGGCAAGGTCATCGGTTTTATCATCCAAACTGCCGATAACACGTGAGCCGGCCGGAATAATGATGTTGCGGCCTTCTTCGGCAAACACGTTACGTTCAACAATCGCCGTTACCGGAATCTTTTCGCCCAAACCGTCGGAAGCATAAACCGAACGAGCCAAAACCGCCGGAATACCCTTATCCTCCAATATCATTTCGCTCATATCGACACGCCACGAAGATATCTGGTTGCCGCTCGGTCCGCCGCCCCAACCGTCTTCTTCATATCCGGTAAAGGCGGACTCGCTGTATTCTTTTTTCTTCGTTGGCAAATTGCTCAAGCCTAAATACATCAATTCACGCCGCTTATTCTGATAAACTTGCAACATAGCCGCACGCTCCGGACTTAATCTTCCGCCCGGTTTGCGGTCATCCGGACCGATATCAGGCTCATCCTGATTATCATAAGCACCCGGCGTCGTTCGCGGAATAAATACTTGCGGAATATTAACCTCAAACGTACCCATAATATTGTGATTTGTATCGGTAACCAGGTCACCCTGTCTGTAACCGATCAGCTGGCCGCTGCTGTCGATAACTTCGCCGTTATCATAAACATCGCCGCCGTATTTACCGTCCGGGTCAATATAAAAGCCCACGATTTTATTTCGGTTGCTGCCGCCCGGACGCTGAATCGTTATTCCCGGTTCCGGCTCAGGCTCAGTTTCCGGCTCAGGTTCCGGCTGTCCGGCTTCGCCCGGTTTAACCTTATAATGCGGACGATGCGGCTTTGTGTCCGTCGGTTCCGGTTTATTGGTGGCAATATAATATTGATACGATGTTGCCTGGGCAATCTCGTTGCCGTCGGAATCATGAATGGCACCGTTTTCTTTTAAGTAGCCGATATTGGCACCCTCGGCATTAACCACCGTGTCGTTGAGCAACAGTTCGCCGACAACGTTGTTGCTGCTGTCTCTGACGATATAATCACGGTTACCTCTGGCCACCACTTCGCCGCGACGAATCACAAAACCGCGATCCAATTTACCCAGCTGACTGCCGACCATACTCAATACCGTGCCGTCCTTGGTTAAATAGCCGTAAACCACGAAGTTATCGTCATAAACATAGAAATCGTATAACGCGTAGCCGACGTTTGCCCCTTCGTGCTCGACACTGCCGTCAAAGTTAACCTGACCGACGACTTTGCCCTTGCTGTTTCTGACCTGTCCGGCGCCGTCAATCATTCCCAAAAACGTGTTATCGTTTTTATAAGCAACCTTATAGCGCATCACATTTCCCAAATTCTTTTTGGAAGCGGATACAACGTTGCCGTTAGGCTGCATATAGCCCACTGTTGCGTCATCGCTGTTGATGACCTTACCGGTTGCCAACACGTGGCCGAAAATCTTATTTTCAAAATCAATTACCGGCTCCGGCAAAATCACACCGTAGCGCTGATGATGTTCTTCATCCGTAATTATACCCCGACGGTCGACACAACCGATGTTCTTTCCGTTGGCATCGCGACCGGTTGCACCGCTGACCGTGCCGCTGAAATTGCCGTCAAAGTCAATCAAACCGCGGTTTTGCACCGTATAACCTATATAATTTCCGACATCGGAAATCGCTTGTCCGTTAGGCAAAATATGGCCGCTGATAACATCGTGATGGTCTATAACATCGCCTTTGCCGTCAACCACGCCGATAATACTGCATTTATCATTAACCACCGTGGCAAACGGCACTAATTTACCGTTGACGATACCGTTGTTGTCGGCAACATATTCGTTATATACGACATGACCGGATATATCGCCGTTGGTACCGATAACATTACCTTCGCTATCGGCATAACCGATTAAATCGCCGCCGGTGTTCAAAGCAATCAGCTTGTTGCCGCTGAAGCCCTTAATCGGCGAAGTCAGCGGAGAAAGCTTATCTTTGGTTTCCACCACATACCCGCCCGGAATAACTTTATAAGTAATGTTGCCGGATTGATCCAAAAGCAAGTTGCTGTCGGCAAACGTGCCGAGCGGTTTACCTTCATAATCCAAAGCATAACGCGGGTTCAAAATTTCGCCGACAAAGTTTTTGCCTTCCTGAACAATTCCGGCGCCGCTCAGATGAGTTCCGCCGGCCGCGCGATATAACATTCCGTTAGGGTCAACGTATGAATATAACACACCCTCAGGGCCATATACCGCCGAAAGCGAATATCCGGTACCCACCGGCTTACCGTCGGCATTAATCACATAACCGAAAGGCGAAATATGCACGCTGGAGCCGCCGACTGCCACACCGGCATCAATATTGGAAATGCCTACCGGACCGTTGTTTTCTACGGCAATCATACTGTCAACCGTGCCACCGAGCAGAGTGCCGTTGGCGCTGTATGCCCAGTTGCCCGACATTTGTCCGATGTTGCCGCCGCCGAGTGAAATCACGCGGCCGTTCTTCATACTCTGGCCCTTCAAACGCGCCATACTGTCATAAATCGGTCCGGTTTTTACCAAATCGCCGATTTTCTTGCCGTCTTTATCATAAACATAACCTTTGGCGCCGATGTGGCCGACCACTTTGCCGCCGTGCAAAATGTTGCCGTTAGGTGCCAAATAGCCCAAATACTTGCCGACATTGTCGTTGGCGGTTGCGGCAATATCTACCGCAAATCCGATAACATCGCCGGAATCTTTTACCAATTTGCCATCGGCGCGATATCTGGCAATCACTTTGTCGCCGTCTTTAACTTCGCCGTTATAACCGACAATGCCCAAATATTTTCCGGCCTGCGTAAAGGCGTAGCTAGTGGAAATAACGCTGCCGATAACCTTGCCCTGCGCGTCATAGGCATAACCGTTGGCGTGAATTTTGCCGACCGATTTACCCTCAAAATCGATAATTTGCCCGGTCGGGGAAACGCTGCCGATAAATTTACCGTCAACCGATACCACCATTTTAGAAGACATCAGTTTACCATCGAGAATATAATCTTCGCCCGATTTGCGATAGGCATAACCGTTGGCCGAAACAAAACCGATATGTTGTCCTTCGAGTTTGGTATATTCGCCGCCGCCGGTCAAACGTCCGATGGCTTCTCCGTTCGGCGAATAAATGATGCCCGGATATAATACCGCACCGATAACATTTGAAGTATCGTTGATAACCAAACCGTTAGGCAAAGATTTACCCAGCGTTTTGCCGCTTAAACTGCGCACAACGCCGTCGCTGTGAATTTTTCCGAGCAAATGGTTATCCATACCGATGGCAATGCCTTGCGGCACAACACCGCCTATAACCGCCCCGTGTTCGCTCATTATCAAGCTGTCGGCCGTAATATAGCCGATATTGTCGCCGTCCGGATTAATAACCGTACCGGTGGAAATTACCTGCCCGATAATATCGCCGTTGAAGTCGATAGCCGTGATTTCAGCGGCATAACCGCTGACCGGCAGGAACATTCCCGCTAAGAATAATATATTTTTGGCTCTTTTTATTATTCTCAACATTATTAATTCCTCCTGTTGCGCGCCACTTCAGGCAAGCTGTATCCGGAAACGTTTTTATCGATATCAACGAAGGAACCGTTGCTCTTTAAGTATCCGACTTCGCTGTTTTGGTCGGAGATAACCCGGCCCGTAGCCGATAATCTGCCGACATATTCGCCTTTATCCGACAATACGGTGTTGCCGATGGTATAAACATGGCCTATCAGGTTGTTTTGATTATCAACCGCCAACCCGTCCGTCAAAATCTTGCCGACAACCGAGCCGCCGGAGAATACCTTGCCGTCAAAGCCGACAACGCCTTTGATAATGTCATCGCTGCCGATGATGATGTCGCCGCCGATAATTTCGCCCAAGAACTTACCTGTGCTGCTGATAACTTTGCCGTCCGGCATAGATTTGCCCGCGACGATATGCTTTGTATCGAGATATTCGCCGCTCGGAGTGGCCGTGCCGACAACCTCGCCGGCAGAGTTGATTACCGCACCCGACGATATTGCCACCAAATTGCTGTTATTGCCGCCGCCCGGAAGCAACGCGGTAATCTCCTTGCGGTTATTACCCACAATTACACCGGCACTGGTAGTCAGGCCGACCGGGTTACCGTATACATCAACCATTACGCTCTCCGGCAACACTTCGCCGATAACTTTTCCGTCTCTGATGACAAATCCGTCCGGGGTAACATGGCCGGTGATTTCTCCGCGGCGATACTTGCGGTCCGAGCCGTCTTTGATGTTTTCCAGCTCAATCACTTTACCGGTAGAAACGGCATATCCCAAATAAGAGCCGTCATAACCGCGGACGCTGCCCTGTTTTACCGCACCGCCGACTAATCTGCCGCCCTCGTCAAACATTTGTCCTTTGGCATTGACTTTACCGATTCTGGTTCCCTTATAGTCCACAACCGACAAGTCGTAATTAATTTTGCCGATATCGGCGCCCGCAACGTCTACAACGTGGGACGGACGAATAATCTTCGCCACCGAACCGTTATAAAATCCGATATCGCCGCTGTTGATGTTGTCTACCACCACTCCGGATGCGTCGTATACCAAGCCGTCCGCAAACAGGTGGCCGATTATGTGTCCGGTAGAGTCCGTCAATATATTGATTTCCGGCACGGCATAACCGTATATTTTGTTGTTGCGGTCCATAATCAAATTATTGATACCGATGTAGGCCGCTCTGCCGTCCACCAAATCCAGGCGTCCGGTTTGGTCCAGCGTGCCGAGCGGTTTGCCGTCAAAGCCGTAAACATTTTTAACATCAGACACTCTGCCGATATAGGCGGCATCGGCATCATATACATCGCCGAAGGAATCGGCACAACCGATTGCTTCGCCCTGTTCGTTGCGCAACAGGCCGCTGGCATCCAACATACCGACAGGTTTCCAGGTTTTTGCCGATATTACAAAACTCTTGCTGACCAGGTGGCCCTTAATCCGTGGCTCGTTCAAATCCAAAACCGTACCGTCCGGATTAATACAACCCACTTCCTGATTATTGTTGTCGCGAACATAACCGTCGGCCATGGCTTCGCCGATATAAGCGCAGTCGTCGTCATAAACGCTGCCGGTCATCATGGCACGTCCGGCAAAGGCTCCTTCCGGTGTCCAAACGGTTCCGTCAGGATATACTTTATATCCGGTTTCTTTGCCGTCGCGGCGAATCACGCCGTCTTTATCCAATTTTAAGCTGTAATCGCAACCCCAGTTAACGATAAATCCCTGCTTTACGCCTTTAGCCAGAATCTTAGCGCCGGATACATCGGTAGCCAATCCGTTCGGACGCATTTTGCCGACCACTTTTTGCTGATTAACCACTTCGCCGCGGTTATTGATGGTACCGAGCAGTTCTCCCGCCGGCGTAATCGGCAACAGCTGCTTATCGATAATTCCGCCGATAACCCGCTGTCCGAGGGTGTGTGCATTACCGTTATCGTCAACAATACCGACGATTTCATTACCTTTATGAATTAAACCGTCTTCGCCGACATAACCGATGACTTTACCTTTATCGTCTACCGCCAACTTGGCCTTGCCGCCTTTACGACCGATTACCTCACCCTTGTCGTTGACGATATTGCCATTGGCATCAACATGGCCTATCAACTCTCCGTCAAAATTGAAAACATTGCCGTCGTCGTCGATATAGCCGAAAGGATCGCCGTTTTCATCAAGCACCAAATCCTTAGCATCGCTGAGGTGACCGATAATATCTCCGGAATAATCTTTGCGGACAATCTGACCGTTTTCATCCAAAGTTCCGATAACAGAGCCGTCAAAGCTGTGGGCAACACCTTTTTCATCAACAAAGCCCATAAAGTTACCATCTTTATCCAAGGCAATGCGCATCTCGCCCTTGCGGCCGATAAGATTGCCCTCGTCGTCAAAAATATTGCCTTCTTCGTCCATGTGGCCGATGAGATTACCCTCAAAGTCAAAAACATTACCGTCGTTGTCAATATAGCCGATGGCATTACCCTGGTCATCCACCGCCAAATCGCGCTGATAACCGATAATATTGCCGTTTTCATCAACGATATTGCCGTTTTCATCGGCCTTACCGATAATCGAACCGTTCATATCATGAGCCACGCCGTATTCGTCGACATAACCGATAACATTACCGTTTTCATCGACAATCAGCTTAATTTTCTGGCCGACCGTACCGACTACGGAAATTTTCGGTTTATTACCGATAATATTGCCGTCTTTATCAACATAGCCTATGATGTTGCCGTCGTTGTCGTGGACCCGATTGTTCTCGTCGATATAGCCGATAACGTTACCTTCGTTATCCAAGGCCAGATCGCGCCACTCGTCGCTGACATGGCCGATAATCTTACCGGTTTTATCAATTACGTTGCCGTCTTTATCAACCTTACCGATAAGATTGCCGTTGAAATCGCGAACATTGCCGTTTTCATCAACATAACCGATAATATTACCGGCATCGTCATATACCATTTGCGCCTGACCGCCGCGTTTACCGATTTTTTCATAGGTTGTAACCGTTCCGTCGGCGTTCATGTGTCCGACAACATTACCGTCGGCATCAACCACATCTCCGTTAGGCATAACCACGCCCAAAATATTACCGTCGGCATCCGTAACAACTTCGCCTGCTCGGGCTACGCGGCCGATGATATTGCCGTTGACGTCAATCACGTTGCCGTTGGCATCCAAACGTCCGATAACGTTACCGTCGGCATCAACCACCGTGCCGTCCGGCAGAACCTTACCCAAAATATTGCCGTTGGCATCCACCGCAATACCGAAATCAACACCGCGGCCGATAATCTTGCCGTTGGCATCGACAATCGTGCCGTCCGGCAACATGGTACCGATAACATTGCCTTCCATATCGTGCGCAACCCCGTTGGCATCAACATAGCCGATAACGTTGCCGTTTTCATCCAAAATCAGCTTACCGTTTGAAGCCACACCGATAATGTTGCCGTCTTTATCCACAATCATTCCGTCAGCATTAAGACGACCGATTTCATTACCGTTGGCATCGCGAACTATACCGTCTTCGCCGATGGTGCCGATAATCTTACCGTCAGGCCCCACGGCATAACGCATACTGCCGTCAATGGAGGCTTCTTCCGCACTGCTCGGACCGGTATCGCAATAATTACAATTTTCTTTGGTAACCGCACTACCGCGTACCGTTACCTCGTCGTGCTTGGCGCTTTGTGCCGAAACGTTGGTTTCGTGCCAAATAACCTTAAAGTTGTTTTGAACGTTGGCAGCCATTGTCGGTACCCATTTGGTTGTTACCATACAGGTTGCCTTGCCGCGCAGTTCTTTGTTTTGACAATTTGATGAATCGTAGCTGAAGCCGTCAAAAGGTGCCTCCTCAAGCTCAACCGACAGAATTCTGATTTCGCGTTTGCCGTTGGTACCGATGGTCAGAACGTTGGTGGCCTCGTTACCCAAAACGATTTGTCCCATGTTCAGCTCAAGCGGCGACAAGGTTATCGGACGTTCTTCTTCATCCGGATTATCCCATGCCACATCTTCCGGAATTTCCGTATTTTTGATGTTAACATCGGTTTCGGCCGAAATTCCGTTTTGTTCGATGGTTGCCACCTGCTCTTCTTCCTCGGTGCCGGATGTTATCAACATCAGAGCAAACAGGAAAAACAAAAGGGCTATTATACCGATTATCAAAAAGATTTTATCGGTTTTCTTTACATATCTGTCTGATCTTGTTAAAGGACCCTTACTCATTTGCTATTGCACCCTGACTACACTACAAAACACTCCGTTGCGTCCTAATTGACTGCATACGGCATCACCGCTGTCCAAACTCTTGACCGGGCCTATCCGCAGGTGGAATAATTCTTTCCCCTGGCCGTCTGCCGGAGCATCAACGGAATAGAAAGGCTCGTAACCGCTCAACAACGAAGAATAGCGACCGGATAAATCATGCCACAATCCTTCCAAATTGTTGACATTGGAGTCTGTTCCCAATTCTATCGACAAGGTATCCGAAGTTTGTCCTTCAAAACCGCTGCCGTAGCGATATTGCGATTGCATATTTTTGAATCTCGGGTCGTCGCCGATACTCGTTGCCGCACCGTTGCAATCGGCATTGGCCGCACCCGGACCGAAAATGCCGGCAGCACCGTTGGGCATATATACACCACCGTCTTTATCAACTCTCACACCGCCGTTGGCCGCAACTCCGCCGGCCGCAGCCCCACCGGCCGCAGCTCCGCCGTTTCCGGCACCGCCAGCACCACCGACCGCACCGCTACCGCCATTAACGCCGCCCGGAATTGCCGGTGCGACATCCCACTCGTTGCTGGTATCGGCATAAGTAACATATTGTGTTCCCTCATCATCGGAACGACGCATCTTGAGACATACCATACGTTTGCCGCTGCGCATAACCATATCGCCGACACCCTCAACAATAATCAAACGGTTGTTCGGCCCTTTGGTACGAAAACCGACCGGAGTTTCCGAACGTTCGATAATCATCGTCACAATCGGGCGTTGTACCATATTTATGGCCTTTTCACCCAAATCTATATAAGTAAAGATATCGTCGTGCCATACCCGCTCCGGCGCAATAATAACGTCATCCGGATTCGGGACATAGATTTCAATATCAAACCGGAACTTTTCCGGGTCCATCGGAATACTTCTGAGCCAATCTTCCTTCAAAAAGCGTCTGGTATAGGTGGCATCAACTCTTTTACTGTTATTGTCAAACCCCATACTGCCCGGACGGCTGCCGGCTATCTGCCCGCTACCCCTGGGACCACCTCCCGATGCGCCGACATTGTCGACAACATCAATATCTATGATGGAGTTGGTAATTCTCTCGGTATTAACTCCTTCGCCGCGAACATAAAACACATATTTGTTGCCGGAACGACCGAAAACAATCAGGTTGGTATCGCTGCCGACGGCATACGGTGTCAGCGGATACAGCATCAGCGAGCTCGGCTTGCTGATTTGTGCACCGAAGTTGTTCGGGTCGCCCATCTGTACATCTTCAACCAATTCCCATTCCGGAAAATTAATCAGAGTCATCATACCTTCGCGCAAACGAACCGGCAGCACCAAATCCGGCGACCAATAATATCTGGAATAAGCCGGTTTACTTTGTCCTTCACCCAAATTCTGCAAAGGATCTTGCCAGGCTTCCTGAAACATACCGGTTCCGAAACCGGCATATCCCATATCCAGAGCAGGATTATTGCCCTGCGACTGGTTAGATGATTGGTTCAAACTTTCATCACTGACCAAACCGTCGGCATACAGGTTATGCGTAAACAACATTCCCGTAATTATCAATATCAGTGTTTTAATGCTCTTTCTCATTGTTTTATCCTAACCTTAATCTTTGATTTGTTTGACCGTATAAGACAGGACGGTAAATCCCACAGGATTCTTCAGTCTTTCTTTGTATGAAACGCGTTGCGGAACATACTGTATGCGCATGCTGGCGCGATATCTCAGCTTTTTAGGCGTATATGAAGACGGTAAATAGTAGTCGACGCTGTATTCAACCTGCCACACCGCCTCGGAAATTTCGTTGACCGTAATAATCGTAACATTACTGGTCAGACCGTCTTCCTTCATTCGCTTCATCAGTTTCGGGCCGGTTTCGCTCATAAATTCCTGATACACCATCGGAGACGACATTTTCTGCAAATCGCCGCCGTTTTGCCACCGCGCTTCCATTTCTTCAACATCCGAAAGCAGGGTCGTACGCAGCAAAACATATTGGCGAATAAATGTTTCCGTAATGGACTTTTTGGCCTCCATATCACGGCTGTACGGAACAATGTTATATACCTGTTCGGCCTTGTTGGATAAGGTCAGCAGATACGGTTCAACACGATACAGCGGCAAAATTGCGGTAATCGTCAGCAACAAAACCAGATTGCAACACAAACTGATGGCCGTAACAACCGCAAAAGCGCGGGCTGTCCACAAATATCTTCTTTCACTGGCATTAACCACCAAGCTGTCTTCATCGCGTGCGATTTCCCGCTGAATTGCGGTACGAGCGTTCTGTACCGGACGCTTTTGCCCGGAAGCGATAAGCTTTTGCTGCGTGTTATTTACCCCTAACTGATCCGCCATTTATTCAAATCCCGTCTAAATTGTTTCCCAAAACCAATCCGGTACGTTTTTGATGACATCAATTTGCATGCAGGCACAAGGCGACAACTTCAGCTCATTGATATCTTTACCGATTCCCACGGCTTCCGGTTCATAATACGAACCGAACAAACTGCAAGCCGACAGAATTAAAAGTATAGCAAAAATCAAAAATTTTTTATACATTTCATATCTCTCTTTTTATTTTTTAACAGTTGTTGAGAATCCTCCCAACACCCAGTAAATATCGGCACTCTACGGCAATAACCGATAAATGCGGATACTCCTCTGGCTATTATAATAAAATAAAAAGATTAAAATAACTTAAACAAATTATTCTCTTATTTCACTTTGGTTATATTTGATAACCGTAAACCCTATCGGATTTAACAATCTGGCCTTCAACAGGCGACGCTCCGGAATATATGCCGGGGTTATCGAGGCCTTATAACGCATGGTCTTCAAGGTAAGCGAGCCGGAGGAGTTGCGCGCTTTAGACAGGTTGAAAAGGGTAAACGTCACCAACCATGCCGGAGAATCCTCGCTTTCTTTACCGATTTTATCGATATGAACTTCGCTGGAATAACCGTTATCAAACATTTTATCGATTTCTTTTACGTTTTTACCGACAAAATCCAAATAAACCTCAGGTGACGACATATATTGCACAATACCGCCCGGCCCCCAACGCGTCCGCATTTCCTGTTCGTCGTTGATAACCGTGTTACGTACGATAATATATTGCCTTATAAACATTTCCGTAAGCTGTTTTTCCGAAGGCATTTTTTTATCAATCGGCTCATAGCGGACAACGTTTTCCGAATCTTTTTGATTGATTATCAAAAGCGGCTCCACCACAATTTCACGCGACAGTCTGAAAATAACCAGCGTCGAACACAAAAAGAAACTGAGTGAAATGATGGCACACAAAATAACCAAACGCGACAGCCATCTGAAGTAAACCTCTTTACTCGATGTTGTTTCCTGTCTGACATCGTTGATAAAATGCGGTTGGTAACCGGTGTTTGGTTTCCGGTTACCGTCCGTTATTAAGATTCGCTTAGCGCCGTCTCCGAGTTGAGCCACTTTCTATCCCCTTCTCAGTTTATTAATATCTAGGATATACAGCGCAATACGGGCGCAAATGCTTCTTCAAGCGGCTGACACGCTCCGCATCCTGTTCTTTGGCCGATTTGGTAACGGTCACCCATTCGGCATAAGCCTTCTTTATTTTCTCGTCCATTTCCGAACAATCGAGCTTATCGCCGTCAACCGAGCATTCATCGCCGGTAATTACGACCAAATCACCCGGATAATCTTCAATACCCAATTTCTCTTTGGCATATTCCGGAGTATCCAGTTGGTACAGCATAGCCTTGCGCATAACTTCGCTACGACGGCGGTTGATGCTTTCAATCGTATTTTCATCGCCGTCTTCGTTGACGGTTACGGCTTTAACCTCAGCCAGCTTGTTCATGGCACCGGCGATTGCCGCATCTCTTTCATCATGCAGTTGTTTAAGCAGGCGCTTGTAGTCGTCCGATTGGCACTCAACAAATTCCTCTATTTCTTTTGAGTTATCTTCCTTATCGAATTTATCCATGTCAATCTCGCAGGCTATATTGAAATCTTCGCCGAATACAAAATCCGTATCTTTGAGAATATCGGCCAATTCAAGCTCCGTGGTCTTAGCCTTTTTCTCGGCGTTGAGGAGATTGGTTTGCGTAATCCGCATGGTTTCAATCTGCTCCAGATAGTCGCCCAGTTGGTTTTTCTCTAAGAACATGCGATTGGTCGCGTCTTTGAGCGAAGTTTCTTCCTCGTGTCCTTCCTGACCGTAGTCCTCTACCTGCATATACAGGGAGCGAACCAACATGTCGTTGAAGGTCAAACGCAATACACCGCTGGCCACTTGATCTTGGCACTCCGGCGTATCGGCTATACACATAGGGTTGCCTCCGCATTTTGCAATACAAGCCTCATCGTCGACATGGCTTACGCGAGCTTCATCGTAAGGATTACCGAACAACGCCGGCAACCCCGATGACGAGTTATCTTCACGATAATACGTAATGATATTGCTGAGTTCGCTCACTTCCTCATAATCGGCGCCGCTATAAGGATATACGAAATCATAAGTATGATTATCCATCAAGGCGCTGGCCTCTTTATCATAAATCCTTAAACCCTCTCCGGTTTCCGGCTTCTTGACGCGAACCTGCAACGACAAGCATTCCGGCACACCGGTAATTTTATCGACGGCACTGGCATTTTCCGCAAACAACTTCGTAGAAAATCTCAGCCATTCCGGATGAGGCGTTACACGATCTTCTATCGGCACCGGATGTTCATCCGTTCCTCTGGTATCTCTTTCCAACGGAGTAATCGGAACGGCGTATTGGAAGTTGCTGTTAATATCAATAAAGTATTGAATAGGTACGCCGGTCGAAGCTTTATTTGCATACAAATAGGTTCTGCCGGTAGGTTTACCGTCCATATTGTATTCGTACGAACGGCACGGATACAAACCGGAACGGCGAACTTCCTGCTGAGCGCGCAGGGCGTTTACTCTTTGTTCCGGATCATCACCGTTTTCCACACCGATAAGTTTAGCCAAATCAAATTGCTTTTGAACATAGGTGCGCGGCAACAATATATATTTCCACCACCGCGGCAGAATGGCGTTTCTGGCAACATCCTCTCCCGCAATATAATTGTCGGTGGTGTTAATGTTGGTATTCGGCGCACCCAACAGTTCTTTCAAGAACAGGCGGCGGCTGAAGAACATCAACTTATTGATTCCGCGTTTCGACGGCATATCATCGTCCGAAATTTTGTGATATATCGAAATGGCATCAAAGTCATCGTTGGAGAAGTGGAAAGCTTCACGCAAAAAGACACCGTCATCACCACGTCCGCAACCGATAGGATACGGTGCCATAAAGTCGCGCGGCTGACCAATCAGGCCGACGAAATATCCGCCCGGCTCATTCTCATCATCACTCGGCTCTTGAATACTATCGCACGATTCCTGATCTCTGTCGTGGTCAAAGTCAAGTTCTACCGGCGGCTTTTTGCATATTTCACCGTCGTCACCGCAAATTGAAGCAAATACGTTTGAGTTCATCGCGGCAGGAAGCCCCGGAATTTCCGGTAAACCGCCGCATTCAGCCGGGTTAAACTCGCTTAATTCCTTAATGAGTTTTTGATGGATGGCCAAAATACTGTGTTTCAAATCGGTTTCATCCGGATAGTTTTTCGCGGAATAGATTGAGCCGCGAACCTGAATACGCGAAATCGTTCCCACTTTCTGTTCATCGGCCTCATCTTTTTGAGTATCTTTAACTATCTTCTCCAATTTATCGCGAACACAAGTCAGGAACTCACCTGATGCAGACAATACCTCCGAAAAATCAAGAGTCTGACCATCAACTTCTATGTTTGTAGGATTAAATGCCGCACGTGATTCTTTCAAGGCATCGCCGGTGCTTTTCATATTAAGCATTTCGATATACTCGGCGTCACTCATATCTTTGATAAATTGACGATGAGCTGCAGCCAGTTTTTCATCAAGCTTTTCAATTCTTTCCTTGCATTTCTCGATTTTTTCCTCATACCGCTTGGCTTCTTGTTCGGCCTTTTCTTTCTTGGTTCTGGCGACTTCCGCTATCTCTTGCGAATCTTCATCCAGTTTTTTAAACTTTTGGGCCTGCGGAGTTTTATCCGGATCAACATCTTTACGTCCGGCATCTTCATATAATTTACGGTTGGCATCGGCCGCGGTTTGCGAAACGTCCGCAACCAATTCGGCACTGCCTACTTCGCGAGTCATTTGGTTATATTCGCTGTTTTTCTTGCTCAATTCAGCCGCATAACCTTCTTTTTTGGCAACCCATATCTTACGCTCTTTTTCCCAAGGTTCTATCTTCTTTCTGTATTTCTTTTCAATTTGGGCAAACATAGCGTCTTGCGCGGCAATCACGCCCTCAATTTCCTCCTCTTCCTTTTGTTGATAGGCATCCAATGCTTCCTTAATTATCGGCATATTGCTCAAACCGGCAATATTCATCAGCAAAACAAAATCCGGAACAGTTCTGATGTATTCTCTTATGTTATCGTATTTTCCGTTGATGTATTGGTCATAAAATTCTTTCTGATCTTTCCATCCGCCGAATTTTGAATACGGCTCGGAAAAGTGAATCGGGTCAAAATAGCACTCGCCGCCGGCAACGTTCAGACCGCAGGCAAAGTCAACCGCCAAAACGCTCATAACTTCCTTACCGATGGTCCAGCGCAGGATGTCTTCTATCTGCGTATCCGACAACATACTGTCCTCGGAATTAGCGTCCTTAGTATCCGGCGCCTTGGCTTCCGCTTCATCATCTTCGTCAATATTGTTTTTCATTTCATCGATTTCATCCGGGTCATTCGATGCATCGCGCTGTGTTATGTAAATGCTGGAAGCGTCTTCTTCTTCCGTTTCGCCCTCAAGCTGCTCGAGTTTTGCCTCTTTTCTTTTATCAATGGCATCTTTATCCGGGTCTTCATTCTCGTTTTGCGCCTGTTCTTCCGGCTTATAGAATGTCATATATTTGGAAGCCCGGGTTTTTTCGCCGAATTCCATATCTTCCGAATCCGAACTGATTTCGACGTGCGCCGTATAGTTTGCACCTTCGGCATTGTTGGCCTCTACATTAAGCACGGTTTCCTCGTGGTCATATATGGCATTGCCGTCGATTGCGGCCCGGTACAGGTCAACCAGATATTGCAGAATTCCGCCGACTTTCGACGCATCTACCGGGTCGATTTTTTCCCGAATTTTCTCATCCTTATCGCTATTCTCTTCTTCGTCCAGATTTCCTTCGTCAAACGCATCAATATAATCGTCTATCCGAGCAACATAGCACTTATGTTGCGGGTCTTCCGGACAAGCAACATCCATCAACCCCTGAGATGCCGAAAGGTCGCTGAACGATTTTTCGTTGATGTAGTGACAAACCACTTTACCATCCAACGCTCCTTTTTCGTTATGGGACAACGAACAACCGTTCGGTCCGAACAGCGCTTCGGCCGGGTCTTCGTAGAACGCCGACAGCATCTGCATAACGCACTCACTCGATTGCGCTACCGTTTTGCGGCTGATGTTATGCACTTCTTTGACATAGTTGTAGTTCTTATAAATATCTTCATAGTTAGGCAGGCGCAACAACACGTTGTGAATGGTTTCCGCACGATCCAAATCTTCTTCGGCCGCGGCAATACTCGCCAAATCGGCAAAGCCCTCGGCACGGGTACCGATTACGCTGGAATAACCTTTGGCACCGTTGCTGAGCTCAAAATCGCCGCCCAAAAAGTTGGAAGGATCATCCTGAATATCCTGATATTTGCCCATTTCTTTTTCCAGCACACGTTGCGATACCGCTCTGTCGGCAAACATCGCATCCGCCGTTATTTTTTGCGAAACAACGGTATTGCCGGTGTTATAATAAGACGGCTCAAGTGCCGAAGTATTGTTCGCATCGCCTTCTTCTTCCGGAGCTTCGTTAATCTTGGCAACGGAAGAAATACCCATAACCGAACGATATTGTGCCAACATCGCTATAACATATTCGTTATAAATCATGATGGTATCATAAAGCTTTTCCGCTTTAATGGCGCTGTTCCAGAAGCATACCATATCTTCGTTATCACCGTCACCGGAACCCTCGTTATCTTCGCCTTCGTCACCGGAGCCGGCACACGAAGTTAATTTGACTATATCGCAATATTCGTTTGCCACCATACATCTTTCATACAGGCGCAACTGCGATATCATGCTTAAATCTTTCATTTGTACGGATTTAAGCTTGCTTTCGACATCACTGTCTTCAAAATTCAACGGCTTGCCCCAGAGTTCTATTTCTTTGCCGCGCAACTCTTTCTGCATCTCTTTGGCGGTAATAAACATCTCGATGGTCGTATCCATTTTCAGCTGTTCGCCTTTTTGAGCATAAGCGTATTTGGTTTGATTGTTTTTGGAAGGGTATTGGAAGAACAATCTCGTAAACGCTTTTCTCACCAGTTCAGGCTTGCCCGCCTCAACCTTGGTCGGAGTGCCGTTATCATCCGGAACCTTATATTTTTTACAGTTTTCGATGGTGCGCGAATAAGTAACAACCTTATTCTTTTTCTTTTCGTTTTGCTTAAACCCATTAAACAATCCCTCACCCAGGTTAGGAATATATTTTTTAGCCAACTGCTTGATTCTGGTAACGTCGGTAACCCCGGTTAACGTCTGCTTGTTTTCCATAACTTCTTTAATGGTAGACGTTAACAACGTTGCCTCGGACGGCGTACCGCTCAGGTTTGCTTCAAAACATTGTCCCGGATTCAGCGGGTCATAGTCAGGCGGAATAAAGGCCCACGCGCTGCCGCAAAACACCGCGCTTGTCAACAAAACCGCTATATATTTTCCCAAATTACGCATTGCACCCTCCCTTAATTAAAAGAACTCTTTTACTTTGCTTTTAACGGAATCTTTGGCCGATCTCTTCGATTTTGACAACCAATCTTCCTCTGTCATTACGTAGTCATCCAAATTAAACTTAGTTATATCTTTTTCGTAGTCACGCAACGCATACTTGTTGTCCCATTTCTGCATTTCGGCCGTTGTATCCAGCTGTATCATTGCCAACAAAACTTCCAAAAAGCCGACGGCAACTATGGAGTTCTGCATCTCGACACACTGGCGTAAACCCATGGCACCGAAATCGCCGTCCGCATTTTGTACCGATGCATCGGTACACGACTGGCTGCGCTCGTTGGTTTCCTTAATATTAACCTGCGTGCTGACCACCGTTTCCAACGCGTTTTTGACCGCGTCATAATATTCTCTTTGACGTTCCTTCACAACCCGACTGATGTTTTCCGGACTTGCCGGTTCGTCTTCTTCCAAAAACAGTTTGCTGATAACCGTCGAATACATTTCTTTTTCTTCTTCCTCCGGGTCGGTCTCAAACAACTTCATTAACTCGGTTTGCATTTTATCCGTCATATTTTGCTCAGAAAATTGGGCCTTTGCTTTTTCCATCTTTTTCTGCAGCTTAGCCAGTTTCTTTTTGGATTTCTTGACTTTAGGCGTATCCAGCACTTCCGTTTCGTCGTTTTGCTTCATTTGTTCGGCCAAATCGGCAATGGCTTTATCCAAAGCCTCCAACTGTGCCACTCTGGCCGGGGTGGATTCCTGAGCAATCAACGCATCAAGGGCATTACGTTGCGAAGTCAGAATACTCATCTGCTTTTGCATTTCCGTTTTTTTATCCAACTTAGCTTTTTCCGCCGCCTCAATTTCCGCTTCCAGCTGTTTTTTCTGATTGTCATAGTCTCTGCTCAGGTCCGCCAGCTGGTCGGCAAACGCCTGCAACATACCGTCAGCGGTGTAATCGCTGGCTTTATATTGTCCTTTGGCGGCGGCAAGGGCAACGTCGGCCGATTCTCCGATGATATCCTTAAACATCTTCATACTTTCGTCGTCACCGGCCTGCAGGGTTTTCATATTCAGCTTTTCCATGATATCGGTGGTAGAAGTTTCCTGATTGTCGCTGTCTTTAAAAATTTTCTTGGCCAAGTCTTCCAACAACGTCGTAATTTCCAAAAAGGCCAATGCACGCGCCGGCGGCGTGTACACACAGAATGAGCCCAACAGATATACAACGAGCAGTAAAGCTCCTTTTTTACTTATTTTCATTGCTACCTCCCGTTTCTCCGTTGTTGCCGCCTTCGGTTGTGCCGCCATCGCTTCCGCCGGCATTTTGTTTGGCTTTATAGTTGTCGTAGTATTCCTTGCCTTCGTCGTACAAAGTTGATGCCGCGCCTTCATAATTTTCGTTGGCGGCATTGTTATAAACGTTTTGGCCGGTTGAAACTTTGCCGGAAATCTTATTCAGCGTTTCCGCCACTTTCGGGTTGCTGTTTGAACCGCTGTATAACGACGACATCGAATCAAACGCCGTCGAAAAATTCTTGTTTTTGATGGCATCGATACCCTGTTGTGCGCTGCGCGCCACGTCGCCCACAGACAAATCTCCCGCCCAACCGCCCGAACTTCCGGTATTGCCGGCACGTGTCCAGTCACCGCCGCTTGAGCCGTGTTCCGGAGTTCTGACGCCCTGATCATGCAACTGTTGCTCAGCTTCGGAAACATCTTCGCCGATAAGTTCGGACATATTATCCACGCGAATACCGTTTGCCTGATTTTTAAGTTCGTTGGCCGTGTTAGAAGCCTCAAATCGCAAAATATCGAGCCAGCGGTGATTAGCGCGACGCATTACCACGCTGTAATTCCACTCCAAAGTTTGGATATCTTCGCCGCTATCGGCAGGGTTTTCTTCACTGGCGAGCTGCTTCATTTCTTCTTGCAAATTGTAGCGCGTACTTAATCCGTTGGCATAATCAATCGCCAAGTTATCAATCGCCATATTATTGATTGCTATATCTTTAGCCAGGTTAACCTGCACATCGTTACGAACGTGCTGTTTTTTGAAATAGGATAATGCCGTTTGTTTTTTGGTTTGCGGAGTGGTATATTCGCCGGCATCGGTCGCCGCATCAATTCCCGGCCATTGCAAATTGCTGAGTTTGGTATTATAAAACTCGGTATAATCCACCAAATCCAACCCGCTGCGGCCCTGTCTTTTGGCATTAGCCATCTTAATGGCATTGCGCGACAGTTTTTTGGCGGCTTTTTGGTTGGCGGTATCAGTGGTTTTTTCCTGCAAATCGATTTGGTTCCCGATATATTCGTTAACCACAACGGTTATATCTTCTTCGCTGATGCCGATGATTTCGATAAAATCTTTAAAAAGGTCGAATGATGCCGCCGCGTTTTTCGGCAACAAAAAGCTGATAACCGCTATTATTACTGGTATGCTTTTCTTCATCTTAACCTCCCTTTTTATCGTACGTCTCTGTTGGTGTTGTACTTTGCTTATTTATTTTTTCTTGAATAATCCGCAACCTCATCAAATAAGCTGTTCAAATCACTTATTGCTCTGCGTGCCACAGCTTTATCCGATTCTGTTGCATTAGGATCATTCAAAACTTTCTGTGCTTCGGTACGTAAACTATCTATTTCATAACCGTGAGTCGCTAAGTCTTCCGGTTCAAGATTGGAAAGTTGGTGTACTCTGTTTTCAATCGAATAAGCATTCATGTGGTCAGATTGCTCCTCAGCCGCATTTTCGTCGCTGTCGTTATTTTCTTCGCCCTGGCCACCGGAATTATTACCCGTATCATTTGCATCCGTGTTGTCGCTTGCACCAGTGCCCGAACCTGCTCCCGTACCGCCTCCGGAACCGCTTGGAGTAACCGTAGTATCGGAAGAAATACTCTTATTATCGGATTCAGTGGTAGCAGAACCCGTAACCGAAGTTTTGCTCTCCTGATATTCATCTTCGGTCAAAATAGCTGACGGATCAACGTTGCGAATTCCTTCAAGCGCCTGTAATTTCAATTTTTCGGCATATAACTCACGCAGGTTATTGATAACATTGGTGGCAAAAGCCTGTGAATTGGCTATCGCCGCTTCCGTATCACGCTGCGTATTCGAGTCGTTGGTCGCACCGGCATAATCATTTGTAGTATCTTCAAAGTTATGTATGCTTTTCAACTTATCGGTTGCTTTGGTAAGAGTATCGTTGAGTGCCTGATAACGCATAACATCATAGTCGTGAAGTCCTTGAGTTTTAACCGCCGAGTTATCATTATTGATAGCCTTGATGTATTTTTTGATGCACGGCTCGATTTTGGTTAAATCGGCCGCCAAATCTTCGGCATTTACCTTGCAATAAATCATCATGGCTTCCGGAAACAGCGGGCGTCCGTTATACAGGTTGCTGTAGTTAACATCATCGGCATCTTCCATGGCCGCTCTTTCTTCGGCAGCTTCACGCGCCGCAATTTCGTCATCGGATAAACGTCTGTTTGAACCCGAACCGCCGCCGGAACCGCCGGTTGCATACCCGGATGTGGTTTCGTGCGAAACGTCGCCGTCGTTGGCGATTTCCGTATTTGTTGTTACCTGTTCGGCAAGGGCAGCCGGTGAATTATATGATACTGCACGTGCCGCCACGGCGCCTGTT
>JAEEGL014076021.1_pt1 | contig 25684 bp, 21 predicted proteins | sample 9134231 | NCBI WGS metagenome assembly JAEEGL01 (sample SAMN16246548, study PRJNA631951) | gut metagenome | biome: gut microbiome; feature: rumen; material: fiber-attached | host: Bos | place: Iran: Karaj | collected 2018-10 | reverse complement strand
CGAAAGCGACGATGTAGTCCAGCAGTATGACCGCCAGCACGGACTGCCAGGTGGAGACCCAGCTGAGAGTCTTGAGGCCCAGGAGCTGCTGGATGCCGCCGTATACGGTGGCCGAAATGAGCCCATAGCCGAGACCGTGGCGGTACGAAATAAGCATTACCGGGAACATCGACGCGATGGTGACGGAGCCGCCGTACGGCAGATCGATGATCTTAATGAGTGAGAGCACAACGCCCATGGCGATCAGCAGCGCGCTTTCCACCAGGCGCTGAGTGGCAGAAATCTTTTCGGTCATAAAAAAACTCCTTTCACAGGTCGTGCCATGCCGCAGTGAAGGAGCCGGAACCGCTTCCCTACGGTAGGATTACCTACACAGGTTCGAGGGGACCGGAGCGGCAGGGCCGTCCATCTCAGCAGTAAGCGCCCCCAGCGGACAACGCTATTTTAATACGCGGACAATTGAAATGCAACTGTTTTTTATATATAATGCGTTGACGAGGGAGGTTTTTTGAACATGGGGTCAGACCACGTGTGCAAAAATATTGAATACAGATTCATGCTGCCGTCGAGCGGACGGGAGATAAGCTTGCGGGCTTCCGGTGATATGTTTTCTCCTTCCGGACCGGACCGCGGCACTTTGGCGATGCTGGATTATTCAGATTTTGCATCGGGTCAAAAAGTGCTGGATCTGGGCTGCGGCACAGGGATAGTAGGGTTCTGTGCGCTGGAAGCCGGGGCGTTGGTGACGATGTGCGATGTGGCTCCGGAAGCGGTTGCCGCGGCCAACGCCAACCTGAAAGCTAATTTTGATATTGCCGCCGCCGGCCGTGCGCGAGTGGTGCTCTCGGACGGTTTTGACGCTGTTTCGGACAATGACTTCGACGTGATCTTGTCCAATCCTCCGTACCACACGGATTTTTCCGTGGCAAAGCAGTTTATTGAAGGCTCGTTTTATCACCTCACGGCTGGCGGACGGCTGCTGATGGTGACCAAACGGCTAACGTGGTACAAGAATAAACTGACATCGATATTCGGCGGCGTGAAGGTGCGCGAAGCCGGAGGTTATTACGTGTTCATCGCCGAAAAGCGGCAAAGCAAGCCGTTTTCTGCTGTTCAAAAGGTAAAAAAGCTACAAAAACGCCAGGAGGAGCGTGCCAATGCTGATCTACGCCGTAAACCGAAAAACTGACACGGGGTCAGACCTGTTTTTAAACACGGGGTCAGACCTCGCGTTCGTAAAACAGGTGTTCGAGCTGACACTGGCCGGAGGATGGACGCAGGAAGGGCGCGATACTTTTGCACGGCTGATCGAAGCAGCGGCGGTGTTCCCCATGTTCCGTTATTTCAGGGCGTATGATGAAGTCCTGAAGCGGACGGCGGGCGTGCTGGCGTCGGACAATGAACTGTCTCACATTTCGCTGCTGTTCGTCCATCCGGATTACATGGGGCAAGGCATAGGCAGCCGCCTGATCCGGCTGGCGGAACGGGCAACGACTCAACGTGGCCTTACGGTCAACGCCGAACCGACGGCCGTAACGTTTTACGAAAAAAACGGCTTCAGAGCCTGCACAGGCGCGTTTGAGACCCGGGACGGCATAACGACCCTCCGGATGTTCAAGCCGCTTAAAACACTCCGTACGCGTCCGCTGAAAGTCAACAAAAAGGGCAGCCCCGGAGCGGGAACTGCCCTTCATGCTGATGACCGGACTTGAACCGGTACGGATGTTGGTCCGATGGATTTTAAGTCCATTGCGTCTGCCGATTTCGCCACATCAGCATCGGCGCGTATTATAACACCGGCAGCCCTGCGCTGTCAAGATTTTAACACACGGGTCTGACCCCGTGTTCAAAAAAACGGTTATGGAAAAGATCACAAGTGAGAATATGGTATATATTGACGACACGATCGTGTTGGCCGTAAAACCGCGCGGGTACGTGAGCGAAGCGCAGGCGCAAAACTCGTTTCCGGACGCGCTTGAGGCGCTTCTTGACCTCGAGAGGAACGGTCACAAACTGTACCCGGTACACCGGCTGGACAAGGACACCGCCGGACTCATGGTATACGCGCTCACTCCGGACGCCGCCGCAGGACTCAGCCGCGCCATACAAAACGGTCAACTCTGCAAAGCCTACGAGGCGCTGATCCACGGTATTCCCGAACCGCCCGAGGGTACTTTAGAAGATTTTCTTTTCAAAGACAGCCGCACCGGCAAAGTGTACACCGTAAAAAAGGAGCGCAGAGGCGTGCGAAAAGCCGTGCTGCGCTATAAAACGATCAAAACGTTTAATGATAAATCCGGAGGCGGAGACACAGCAGGAATCGGTTCCCCGGTCAGCCTGGTGCACATCATCACCGAGACCGGACGCACGCATCAGATCCGGGTCCAGTTCGGGTCGCGGAAACTGCCGCTGTTAGGCGACCGCCGGTACGGGGCCGGGGACAATTATCCGCCCGTTGCCCTCTGCGCCACCGAACTGTCCTTTCCACATCCGGTCACCGGGGCGTCAATGTCCTTCGTTGTCCCCTTCGATTACCCCGCTTTTGACATATTCACCTGAGCCCACAACCTCGTCTGTGCCGCCGAACACGATCCGGCATTTCATACCGAACGGCACGCTTACCGAGAGCCGCGTCTGACCGTATGTTGTCTTCCAGCGCACCGCCAGCCGCCCGTACGGCGTGTCCACATATCCCTGCGCCGACAGCAGACCGGCCGGAAAATACGGTTTGACCGTGTACACATTGTCATCACCGCCGCCGATCAGACCGGAACAGCCGTTCCCACCGATGCCCGCGCGCGGCGCCCGAATACCCAGCAGATACGCGTAGAACCAGCGGTCGATACCAGCGTACATCGGATGATCGTGAGAATTCATTGACGGATCTTTCTTCAGTTCAAAGCGCTCCCAGATAGTGGTGGCGCCATTTTCAAGCATGTAGCCGTAACCCGGATAATCCTCGTCCCGCAGCAGCCGGTATGCCAGATCGACGCGGCCGTACTCGGCAAGAATGTCGAAAAGATAGCGGGTGTTGAGGTTGCCCGTGGTGAAGTGCATATCCGCGGCCTCCAGCGCCTCGACCAGGCGGTCAAACGCGGCTTTCCGGCACTCCGCGGGCAATATCCCCAGCCACAGTGAAAACACCTGGCAGCCCTGGGAGCCCGTTGCCACCTTCCCCGTCGCGCGGTCCAGCCACTTATCGCAATATGCCCGACTGATCGACCTTGCAGTAATCAGCCATTTGCCCACGTCGCCGGTAAGCCCCAGCGCAGCGGCAAATTCCGCCAGCTTCAGGCAGTTGAAATAAGAGTAACCCGTGGACATCAGCAGCCCCGGCGTCACCGCGGAATACGCGTTCTCCGGCGCCAGACAACTGCCCTGCGGCCCCGCCCAGTCGCCGTAATAACTGTAATTGACTATATAATTGTCCGAGTGTGCCAGAAGGCACTCTTCCCAGCGGCGCCAGTTGTCGTAGTGCGCGGCTACGAACGCCGTATCGCCCGAACGGCGAAAGTACTCGTACCCCGCCACCAGGAATGACGAACAGACCGGATCCGCCGGATTGCCGCCCACAATAAACGGTGCGGTGCAGCGTATGCCGCCCTGCGCGTCCTGCACGTCGCACAGATCATCCACGACCTTAGGAAAGATACGGTCAATGCAGAAATTATACGGTGTTTCCTCGAACCGCACGGTGGCGTCGTTCATCCAGCCCATCCGTTCATCGCGCTGGGGGCAATCGGTCAATATCGAATGAATATTCGCCTTCTCAGTCTGCACGCAGGCCTTGTGAATAGCATTCAGTTCCGGATTGCCGCAGCGGAAATCCCCGGTCTGCGGCAGGTCGGTGTAGAAAGCCAGTGCAAACACTTTGTCCGGGTCAAATATTTCGCCGTAACCCGAGATCCGGCAATACCGGAATCCGTGATATGTGAACCGGGGCTCCCACCATTCCGGATCTTTGCCGTCGCCGGCAGCAATATACGTATCCGTCGCCTTCGCCTCCCGCAGCGGCGCCGTAAACAGCGCGAAATCATCGTCCAGCAGCTCCGCAAATTTTAAGCACAGGGTCTGACCCCGTGTCAAATTTGAAGGCAGCGGGAGGCGGACGACGCCGGCCAGATTCTGACCAAAATCAAGTATCACGCCGCTAGCAGTAGAGAGTACGTCGACCGGACGGTACATCTCGCGGACAACTATTGGCGGAATAGTCATTATTTCGGCTTTTTCGCAGGGTTTTGCGGCCTTCTGCACCGGGTTTTCTTCAAACAGCTGGATCCGGGCATCGAATATTTCGCCATCGTATATGCTGGTCTCGACAGTATTATTATACGACCATACCCAGCTTTCATCCGTATCGAGCCGCGTGCGTCCGGACTTGCCCTCCAGTACGATGCGAGCGGACAATAGATTCGGCCCATCAAATCGCGGCCGCGGAATACCCACACCGAGCAGGTACGTGCTGTCAAAGTTCCGCCAGCCGTCGGCGACCACGAACACAAGCTCGTTTTCTCCTTTCCGCAAAAGCCGCTCGAATCCTTCCTGGAACACGAAATCACAACGCTTAGTGTAATCAGTGAACGCGGGATCCAGGCGCGCGTTGTCTACGCGCACGCCGTTGACGAACATCTCGGAATACCCGATGCCGCAATACAGCGCCAGCGCTTTCGCGGGCAATTCCTCCAGTGCGAACCGCTTTTTGAATACTACCGGACGGCGCTTCTGCGTGTCCGGCGCGCAGATCCAGCCGAAATCCGGCTCAGCGGTATAACTGTAAAACCAGTCCTCTGCCTCCGCGGTCTCGCCGTACGCGTCCGTGATCTCTAAAGAAACATAAAGTTCTGTAAACAGCGGCAGCTCCGGGCCGGTGTATGTAACGAAGGGCAGCGCCGTCTTTATTGCCACCGGACCTGAATCCCAGATGATACCATCCAGTGACTGAACGCGCACACGGGCCGAAACGGCGGCATTGTCGCCGCGGTCGCTCTCCGCTCTGAAACCGAAGCGCGGATGCAATTTTGACGTGATCCTGTACCGGCCCGCGTCCCGCAGAAGCGCGCCGTCCAGTGAAATCCCTGTGATCTTCAGCATGTTGACAACTCCCTGCTTAAATTATTTACCAACTGTGATCCGGAACCTCTGCGTTTCCGCCGGATCCGCCTGATCATAAACGAACGAATAGGCGTACGTGCCGTTGGGTTGCATTGCCACCTGATATCCGTCATAATCTTTGACGTTGGTCTCATACAGTTCCCAATCCGTGCCGTTCCACTTATAGATATTAGGCCGCGCCAGCACGTCAAAACCATATATCACTACAGTATTGGCGTTGCGGGATCCGGTCAATGTAAACTCTGCTTCGTTGCCTTCCGCCTGCACTTTCGGTATATACGTGTCGGCAATGGCCGTACCCTTTTCTACGGTCAACGCCACCGGATGCAGCACAGAATCCTCGTACACCACCGGCGCGTGGTCCTGCGCTTTGTTTGCCTTTTCGCCGAACGGCAGCAGGATCACATCAAGCTTGATCGTATCGCCCTTCTTAAAGCTGAGTTTCTGCTGGTCCAGCGTAAGATACAGGTTGTCCAGACTGCCGTCAAAATGGTAGCGGACTTTGAAATTACCGTCCCATTTATTGCCGCCGATAGTGATCTCTGCGTTCCGGAGCAGCAGCGCGTAGTTCATGATATCCGTGCCTTCCTTGCCCTCGCCGCCGTATATCGCGTAATAGAACGAGCCTTTATTAAGATCGTATATTTCCGACTTTTTGCCGGACGTAGGCAGGTCAATGATCTGCTGCGTGCCCGAAGCATCCAGATACATGAACTTGGAGAAATTCGTGTCGCGGCTGTTGAAATGCAGGATGTTGAATTTGTTGACCGCGTCGTCAATGGTAAGATCCTTCAGAAATTCCACCGAGATCGTGTAGTACGTGCGGTTCTCGTCAGTCTGCGGGAACTCCACGTGCCGCAGCGTGAACTTGTACGAACCGCAGTCAGAAATATAGCTGTAGTCGATATCCGCGTAAGTCGGACCGGACGAGCGGATGTCTGCCCCGGTGAACTCGCTTTGGATTTTTATGCCGTCGCTGTTTACGTACGACAGCCACTTATGGATGCCGATGGAAGTGAACTGCGGCTGGGACGCCCACATCACGCCGCTGCAGCCGCGGAAATCCGGCAGCGTCCAGCCATCTTTACCGTATACGAAATACGGCGCGATGCAGTTGGACTCAGTGGTACCTGTGGACAGATGATAATAGCCGATAAAGAACTGGATCGACGAGATCTGCTTGAGCGCATGCTGCCCCCAGTTCTGGTACAGATGCAGTTCGGTGAACTGCACGTTGCTGCCCGCTTTAACCACCACCGGGAAAAAGCTGTCGCCGTACATTGCGTCTTTTGGATCGTAGAACGGTTCTTCAATCTCGCCCTGGAAGTTCTTGCACACCTCCACAGGCACGGGTACCAGCATATTGTTCTTATCCAGCAGCGCCGCGCATTCCAGACAGCCGTTGCTGCCGAAGAAGCGCATGTAAATATTGCGGTCGCGGTCATCGCCATTTACGGAAACGGTGGAAGTGTAGTACTTATTGCGGTTCTTCTTCGCGTACGCAGTGGAGAAATCCGTACCGTTCTTCGTAAACAGGTAGCAGCCCCTGATGGAGTCATAACCTTTGAATTTCGCTTTGGAATCGGTCTCCTCCACCACGATATCCATGAGCGGATGACGCTCCAGATACGCTTCTTTGTCGATGGCCTCAAAGTCGCTGTTCTTGTCGCTGTACAGGCGGTTGCCGATGGTGTAATCTTTGCCCTTTTTGAGCGATGTCAGCGTATCGGTGTACTGATGCACCACATAGTAGCCATTTTCTTCCGCCACGGTAACATGGTTCGAACCGCTGTCTTCTGCCGGGATGATCAGGCCAACTACGCCGTTGTCAACGATATGAAACGCCACGTACTCCACGGTGGCGGGGTCAATGGCGAGGTCACTGTGCACTCCGCCCGCGTCCCGGATCGCGATACCGTCAACAGTATCTTTCTTCACTTTCCACTCGATGCCGCACTCTCTGATGATGTCGGTGGCGGTCCCGGCCACAAAGCGGTACGCTTGATGCACTTTATCTGAATACAGATGGTACACCCGGTCCATGCGCAGGTCCAGCGATTCAAAACCTGCAGACTCAAGTTTAGTAACGGTAATACTGTCGCCCACATCGCCGTTGGGATCGAACCGCACGCCGGCCAGATAACCGTCGATCAACGGAAGCGTAATGATATATGAATGTTCTTTTCCGTCAGCGGTCAATTCGAACGATTCCCGCTGATTGGCGTTAAATCCGCCGGTCTCACTGTCGAAATAGTAGATATCAGCTTTAGTGACGTTGTCGGTCTTTACTGTTACGCGCAGCACACCGGAGTTTTCCTTCTTGACCATGCTGGAAAAGCGCTGGCCTGCGTACGGGTCGGCAGCGTCGGTGACCGTGATCTTAATACCGTTAGAAACATACTGCACGTCACACATATTGACTGTATCCCAGCCGCGCGTAAGGTCTCCGATCTCCACAAAATCCGTGGTCTGCGACAGAGTTGGCGAATCGCAGCCCAGCTTGAGATCCATCAGATGCACTTCGGTGTAGTAATAGCCGATGCGGTACGTGTTCTGCCGGCCCCGGGTCGGAGACAGGCGGTCGGTCCAAAGATTGCCGTCCACGTCTTTTACGTACGCGTCCATCGTATTCTCGAAGTATTTGTTGCCGTAGTAATCCGCAAAATACGAAAGGCCGCGGTTGTCCTTCTGCACCAGTTCCAGCTCGAATTTGGAAATGGAATTGACGCCGGTGAACGCCGTGCGGTCCGGGTCAGTATAATAAGCCTGCACTTCATTGGCCATACGGTTGGCGTATACGACAGTGTCCGCCAGAGGCGTGTCGCCGGAAATATCTCTCATAGGCACCTCCGTGGGACGCATTGTCGGAACGTCCGATATTACCGGTCCTTCGGTCCGGTCTTCACCGCTTTTACTATTGCAGGCGGTAAGTATCATAACACACGCGATCAGCAGCGTGCTCGCCAGCATCAGGTATTTTACGTATTTGTTCATTTCATCATCCCCGTATAAAAAAAGAACCGCCGAAGGCGGATATTAGATAATTACAACAGAATAGCCAGGAATTTTGCAGGTTTGCCGTCGAGGGATTTCATCCCGTGCGGCGCCATTGAGTCGAAATACAACGAATCGCCGGGTTCCATCACGCATTCCTGTCCGTCCACCACGATCAGAAGTTTTCCTTCCACACAGAAGTTGAATTCCTGTCCCTCGTGGCGGTTCAGATGGATCTCCTCATCCGGCGCGCTGTCAACGGTCACCAGAAACGGCTCGGCGATCCGCCCCGCGAAATTGTACGCAAGGTGCTGATATTTGTAGCGGTTATGGCCGCGCTCTACGGAGATCCCGCGTCCGTTCTTGACGAAGCTGAACGTATGCAGCATCGGGCCGCCGCCGGAAAGCAGGTCAGTCATTTCCACGCCATAGTATTTGGCAATATCGGACAATTCGCCCATGGGCACATCCTTTTCGCCGCTCTCATATTTAGCCAGCAGTCCGGCGTCAATACCGATCCCCTCTGCCGCCTCTTCCAGCGTTATCTCCGCAATATCTCTCAAGTCCCGTATCCGGGCCGCGATTTCTTTTTCCATTATACTTTCCCCCGCGTTATTGATTGAGCGTCGGGCGCCCGCAACTAAATTATACTATTCGAATATGATAAGTTGCAAGTGGCAAATGACAAAAGGAAAATGGCAAATTGCAAAGAAAAAGAAGAATGATCGAAAAAAGTAAAAAACATTATAAATTTGTGTTGACAACTCCGCAATGTGTGGTAAAATACGTTCCGGAGTTTAGCTATTCTAAACTTTTCGTTTACAAGCATTGCCCGCTGCGGACCGCCGGAAGCGATGCGTACAGAGTGAAGAAAGGCGGGTGGCAGACATGAACGGCATAGCGATCGGTAAGAAGCTCAGAGCGCTCAGGATCAAGAACGGATTAACGCAGGAAGAACTGGCGAACCGTGCTGAACTTTCCAAAGGGTATATTTCACAGCTGGAAGGCGATCAGACATCACCGTCGATCGCGACACTGATGGATATATTAGAATGTCTCGGTACCGATCCGCAGTCTTTCTTCAGCGACCGACCCGCGGAGAAGATCGTTTTCACCGCCGAAGACTATTTCACAAAAGAAGATGCCGAGACCGGGCACACTATCACCTGGATCGTTCCCAACTGCCAGAAAAACGATATGGAACCGATCGTTCTGGACCTGGAGCCCGGCGGCCGCTCTCCTGAAGAAGACCCCCATTCGGGCGAAGAATTCGGATACGTACTCGCCGGAACAGTCGTGATACATATCGGCGACCGCAGCGTAAAAGCGCATAAAGGCGAAAGTTTCTACTATTCCCCGGATAAAGAACACTACATTGAAAATAGATCAAAACAAAAAGCGTCAGTGCTTTGGGTAGCCGCGCCGCCCAGTTTCTGATCGGTATCACAGGAGGAAATAACATGTCCGAACACATTATCGACCTGCTCAACATCACCAAAAGCTACGGTGATACCGAGGTTATAAAAGACCTCTCGCTTTATATCAGGAAAAACGAGTTCCTGACGCTGCTGGGTCCCTCCGGCTGCGGCAAGACCACGACGCTGCGCATCATTTCCGGGTTCGAAAAACCGGATTCCGGCAGAGTGCTGTTCAACGGCGAAGATATCAACGACCTGCCGCCCCACAAACGCAAAGTCAATACGGTATTCCAGAAGTATTCCCTGTTTCCGAACATGAATATTTACGAAAACATCGCGTTCGGACTCCGTATCAAAAAGTTACCGGAAGCCGAGATAAAAAAGAAAGTTAAAGCAGCACTGGAACTGGTGGAATTGTCCGGTTTTGAACGGCGGAAACCTGATTCGCTCTCCGGCGGACAGCAGCAGCGTATCGCTATTGCCCGCGCCATCGTGAACGAACCTGAAGTATTGCTGCTGGACGAACCGCTCGGCGCTCTGGACCTCAAACTCCGCAAAGAGATGCAGGTGGAATTGAAAGCACTGCAGCGCAAGACCGGTATCACCTTTGTATACGTGACCCACGATCAGGAAGAGGCGCTCACGATGTCCGACACTATCGTAGTCATGAACCAGGGCGTGATCCAGCAGATCGGCAAACCCACCGACATATATAATGAACCCGTCAATGCTTTCGTGGCGCGCTTTATCGGCGACAGCAACATATTGTCCGGCGTGATGCTGAAGGATTATCTGTGCGAGTTCGCGGGACACCGGTTCGAGTGCGCGGATAAAGGATTTGAAAAGGATGAAGATGTTGACGTTGTGGTACGGCCCGAGGATATCAAAGTAGTGGCCCCTGCAGACGGCATGATCACCGGTACAGTCGTATCCGCGCTGTTCAAAGGCGTACATTACGAAATGATCGTTGTATCCCCCGACGGCTTCCACTGGAAGATCCACAGCACTCAGATCACCGAGCCCGGCAGCGAGATCGGTATGGTGATCAAACCCTTCGACATCCAGATCATGAAGATACCGTACAATATTCTGACCGGCTGGATAATCAAAGGCGAAGATATCGATCTGGTGGATATCGGCAAGGTCAATGTCAAATATCTTCCGCAAAACGTCAATGCCGATATCAACGGGTTCGAGGATGAAGAAACGGTCAACGTATACATCCTGCCCCAGGACATCGAAGTGCTGCCCGCGGCCCCGGTAAAAGAACCCGAAGACGGCGACAACATCACCTCCGGCGAAGTGGAAACCTTCCGTTATAAAGGCGATGATTACGAGATCACCGTAAAATGCGGCGACGTGGTACTGCTCGTGCATACGTATTCTAAAGTAAACATCGGTCAGACGGTTTACCTGCATATCCCGGAGGACAAGATCCGGATCCGCAAACGTGAGGAGGTCGTAGAGATCGATGACCAAGGTAACTAAGATACTAAAAAACATACCGCTCTACGTCTGGATCCTGGTATTCACGATCATACCGCTGCTGATGATCCTGGTATACGCGGTATTCGAGTTCACTCCCGGCGGCGTTCATTTCACGCTGGAACCGCTGAAAAATGCTGTTACCAATAAACAGTACTGGGGCGCCATGCTGAGATCGTTCAACCTGGCGGTCATTTCCACGCTGGTCTGCCTGGTGCTGGGGTATCCGCTGGCGTACTTCCTGTCTCAGTTGCCGGAAAAGAAGCGCAACTTCGTTACGCTCCTGATGCTGCTGCCCATGTGGATGAACTTTCTGATCCGTACCTACGCGCTGATGTCGCTGATCGATGAAGAAGGCATCGTCAATCTGAAAGGCACCGACGCCGCCGTTGTCATCGGTATGGTGTATAACTTCCTGCCCTTCCTGATATTGCCGATATATACGTCAATGATGAAAATTGACCGCAATCTGATCGAAGCGGCGCAGGACCTGGGCGGCAACACGTTCCACGTATTCAAGGGTGTTATTCTGCCGTTGACCCTGCCCGGCATAATATCCGGCATCACGATGGTGTTCATCCCCTGCCTCACCACCTTCGTCATTCCCAACCTGCTGAACAGCAAGACCTGGACGATCGGCAGGTTGATCGAATATAAGTTCATGTCGGAGACTTCCGCGTACAGCGTTAGTTCGGAAGGCGCCGCGCTGTCGTTCATACTGATGATCGCCGTGTTTATATGCATGTCGATCTTCAATAAACTGGATAAAGATGATGAATCCGCGGGAGGGCTGGCATTATGAAAGATCAGGCCGTTTCCAAAGTTTTTAAAATACTGTATATCTGCCTCATCATGCTGTTTCTGTACGCGCCGATCGCCGTAATGATACTGTTTTCATTCAATGCCGGCGTTTCCCGTGCGAAATTTACCGGATTCTCACTGCAGCATTACGCCGGCATGACCTCGGACAACATGATGCTCACCGCACTTAAAAACACGCTGATCATTGCGCTGATCGCGTCTGTCATCGCTACGCTCATCGGCACCTATGCCGCGTTCGTGATCGCGCGCCTGTCTCCGTTCAAAAAAAGCGTAGTTCTTAAATCGCTTAACATCCCTATGCTGAACGCGGATATCGTGACCGGTATCTCCCTGCTGCTGTTCTTTGTGTTCGTTTCGATACCGCTGGGATTCTTTTCGCTGCTGATCGCGCACGTAATGTTCAACGTACCGTACGTCGCCATGTCCGTGCTGCCGAAGATCCGCCAGCTCAACAAGAGCACATACGAAGCGGCGCTGGATCTGGGCGCTCCCCCGGCGCTGGCGTTCCGCAAAGTGGTACTGCCGGAGATACTGCCCGGCGTCGTATCCGGCGCGCTGATGGCGTTCACGCTTTCGCTGGATGATTTCATTATCAGCTACTTCACTTCCGGCGCGGATTTCATGACGCTGTCCGTATACATCAACTCCATGACCAAAAGATCCGTACCGCTTACGGTCAACGCGCTGTCCACGCTGCTGTTCATCGTAGTATTCGTGATACTGGTCGTGATAAACCTGCGGCCCACGGCGCGCAAGGCAAAGGCCAAAGTCAAAGACTGATATTCCATTTCTATAAAAGGAGGACAATAAAATGATTTTCAACACTGATCGAAACGCTAACGGCAAGCGCAGCATCTGCGCCAGGATCGTCTGTCTGGTGTTCGTGCTGGCAATTGCCTTCGGCATGCTGGCGGGACTCACAGGCTGCAACTCGAAAGAAAAGCTGTACGTGTTCAACTGGGGCGATTATATTGACCCCGAAGTGGTATCGCTGTTTGAAAAAGAATATCCGCAGTACAAGGTAGTGTACGATACGTTCGATACCAACGAGACCATGTACCAGAAACTGGTCAGCACCAACATTTCTTACGACGTGGTGATACCTTCCGATTACATGATCTCCCGGCTGATCAAAGAAGACCGCCTGATCAAGCTTGACAAGACCAAATTGACCAACTACGGTATGATCAAGGACGATCTTAAGCAGCAGGAATTCGACCCCGCCGACGAATATTCCGTGCCGTATATGTGGGGCACGCTGGGCATCGTGTACAATAAAAAACTCGTGGGCGATGACGTTATCGACAGCTGGACCTGCCTCTGGGATAAAAAATACGAAGGCAGCATCCTGATGCTGGATTCCGTGCGCGATACGATGGGCCTCACGCTGAAGATGCTGGGCTACAGCATGAATACCACCGATGAAAAACAGATCGAAGAAGCGGGCAAAAAACTGGTAGATCAGAAAGCGCTGGTGGCGCAGTACGGTGTTGACGATATCAAACAGCCTATGATCAACGGCAACTACGCGCTCTGCGTGGAGTATTCCGGCGATGCCCTCTGGATGATGGATCAGAACGAAGATCTGGAATACGTTATTCCGAAGGAAGGCAGCAACATCTGGATCGACAGCATGGTAATTCCGAAAACGTCCAAAAATACCGAAGGTGCGTACCTGTTCATCGACTTTATGTGCCGCACCGATATTGCCGTTAAAAACGCTGAATATATCGAATACTCTACCCCGCACAAGGAAGCGCTGGACGAACTGGATGAATCTTATAAAGACAGCCACGTGTTCAACCCTTCCGCGGAAGAACTCGTCAACATGGAAGCGTTCGTGGATCTGGGCGAGACTTCAAGCCTGTACAACAAGGCCTGGGAACAGCTGAGACTTTCCAGCGGCGAAGATAATAAGAAAGAGAAGAACCTCTTCTGGATCTACATTGTGATCGTCGTAGTTGTGATCGCCGCAGTAGTATTCCTGATCATCCGCAAAAAACAGAAAGATAAGATCAAGTACGACGAATGAAGATAGACCGAGTACTGGACCGGCTTGATGCGCTGCTGGCCGCGAAAAATTATACCGGGGCCGAAGCGCATCTTTTGTTCTGGCTCCGGGAGGCAGAGGCTTGTGGCGATGCCGCGGCTGAACTCACCGTGCTGAATGAACTTATGGGGTTTTACCGCAAGCAGGGCGACCGCGCACAGGCAACCAAGTACGCGAATTACGCGCTCGACCGCTACGGAATTGACCCCGAGTTCAACGGCACGGTGTTTTTTGCCACCACCTGTCTGAATGCCGCGACAGTGTGCGAAGCGTTCGGCGAAAACGACCGCGCTCTGGAACTGTACCGCCGCTGCGAAGCGATCTATGAGCGCCGGCTGGATCCGGAGGATCTGAGGTTTGCGGGCCTGCTCAATAATATGGGCCTGGCGCTGGTCGAAGCGGGTCAATACGGTGCGGCTTATAACGCGTTCTCGCGGGCAATACAGATCCAGGAACCTCTCGGCATTTCCACCGCTCCGGACCGGGCAGTAACGTATCTTAATCTGTGCGACCTGATCGACGCAGGCTATATGCCGGAAAAGACGGGTTTTACCGAGCCGGCGGATCTGATCGATTCTTACATAGAGAGTGCGTACGCGCTGCTGACGGATCAGCTGACCGAAAAAAACGCATATTATGCATTCGTATGTGAAAAATGTGCCCCGGTATTCGGGTATTACGGGTATTTTCTGTATCGGCAGTGCATAACTTCCGAGGCAGAAAAAGTTAACGTTCAATACGCTTCCCGCGAATGATTTAATTAAAATGGAAAGATCCGGATCGACACTATCAAAAGAATACTTCAGCAAATTCGGGCAGCCGCTGTTCGCGGATAAGTTTCCGGACTTATACGGGCTTTTGTGTTTCGGATTATGCGGACCGGGATCGGAATGCTACGGTTTTGATGATGAAATATCCCGGGATCATGATTTTGAACCGGGATTCTGCGTATTCTATCCGGAAAATATGCTGACCCGGCGGCAGGTATTTGAATTGGAGCGGGCGTATGCGGGATTGCCGGCGGAATACGAAGGACTGAAACGCGCGCCGGTGAGAGCGTACGGCGGTGTACCGCGGCGCGGAGTTATTGGTATCAACGAATATTTCAGCCGGTATCTGGGAGAACTGATCGAGCCTGCGAGTATCGATGACTGGCTGTACATCTCCGAAGAGAGGCTGTGCGAGGCGCTGAACGGCGAGATATTTGTTGACAATTGCGGCGAATTCACGCGGCGGCGGCAATTATTGTCCTCCCCGCCTCCGGATGTTATAAAAAAGCGCCTGGCGGGCCGTTTATTCGAAATATCGCAGGACGGAGGGTACAACTACGTCCGCGCGCTCAAACGCGCTGACGGTGTTCAGGCGCGGCTGTTTCTGGATGACTTCGTGACCGGTGCGGCGGCGTGTATTTATTTATTAAATGATATGTACCGGCCGTACCGGAAATGGCTGCTCCGGGGTCTGGATCATTGTCCGCAGTATACCGAACTGATACCGGAATTAAACGATCTGCTGACTTCCCCGGCGGATGGTCGATCTGAAAGTGTTGATCGTATCTCGCGCTGCCTTGCCGCGGCAGCAAGCCAAAAATATAATTTTGAACTTCCCCGTTTTTCGGAGGGCGATTCATCCGGTTTCGACATGCTGCAATCCGCCGCATTTATGCTGAACGAGCGGATCACGGACAATGAACTAAGAAACACGGACATTTTATACGCGTTGTAACCCGTTCGGACAGCGTCCGCAAACGTCAATCCGCAACGAAAATATAAGAGTAAACATCCTGGCCGCCCGGAGTTAAATAAACTTCGACGCCGGGATATTTTTCATTCAACGCCGACCAAAGCGCGGCATTGGTTGCTTTCGTCGTTTCCCGGCCGCAGAAGCAGGTCAGCACACATTTTTCATCGGAGAGCAGATGGCCGGCCAATGACAGCGCCGCGTCGATCAGCGTCCCGGAGGAAGAAATGATCGTTTTGCCTACGAATCCGATATAATCGCCTTCATTGACGTCGATTCCGTCAAATGAACCGCTCTTGGCCGCGACGGAGACCGAACCGGAACTGGAGTTCGAGATGGCTTCGTTCACAGTATTAACTAGTTCTTCGATGTTATCCTCGCAGGGATAGACCGCGGCTAAACCGACATACCCCTGTCCGAGACTGCAGGATTCGATCACATGAACGCGGGAATCGGTATACAGACCGGCAGCCTGGCGGGCAGATAGAATGATGTTTTTATTGTTCGGGAAAACGATAATATTGTCCGCGTCGATCTGTTTAAACGCGTCAATAAAGTCCTGAGCCGATGGATTCATCGATTGACCGCCGGAAACCAGCACATCAACTCCCATTGAAGTGAACGTCTCCGCGAAACCGTCACCTGCGCTCACCGCCACTATACCAAAAAATTTTCGTGATTTTTCTGTTGTACCAAAAGGCCGGGCTTCGGACGCCGCCTCAACGGACTCAACAGCCTCCGACGTGCGGGGCGTACCGCTGCCGGAATGCTCCAAAGTCATATTCTCGATCTTAAGTTTGAGAAATTCGCCGAACCGGTGCATATATTCGAGAACGGTTTCAGGCGTAAACGTGTGCACATGCAGTTTGATCAGCGAACCGTCGCGAATGTAAACTACCGAATCGCCGCTGGCCGCCAGGAAGCGTTTGACTTCTCCGTCATCAAAGGACGAAATATCAGTCTTGGTGTTCTGGAGTCTCACCAGCAGTTCGGTACAATAGCCATATTCCATAGTGTCGTCAGCTGTAAAGAAATTTACGTTGACAGCCTCGGTGCGGTCACCATCACCTGCTTCTCCGTCAATTATGCCCGCTTTATAGCCGTACCTGGAACGCAGCACATCCACTTCATCCGACAGCGCATTCACAAACCCGTGGGCAATGAAATACAGACCTGCACCGCCGCTGTCGATCACTCCCGCCTGTTTGAGCAGCGGCAACAGTTCCGGCGTATGCTCCAGAGACTCTTTCATGCCGATCAACAGCTGAGTAAACAGTTCGAACAGCGTAGCATCTGATTCAACTGTATCCGCGGCGTATTCTACAGATTCGCGCGCGACGGTAAGGATAGTGCCTTCGGTGGGATTGAGCACCGCGGCGTATGCGTGCCGCACACCGTTCTGCAGCGCGATCAACAGACATTCGGCATCCGCGTATTCAGATGTACTGATAACATCAGTGATCCCTTTAAAAAATTGAGAGAGTATGACTCCGGAATTGCCCCGCGCGGCATGCAGCATGCCCTTGCTGGAGGTATTGACCGCGTCTCTGAGTCCTTCGGTCTTGCAGGCAGCCAGCGCTTTGACGCCGCCGTGCATCGTGCGCCACATATTGTCCCCGGTATCGCCGTCAGGCACCGGAAAAACGTTCAGATCATTTACATCTTTAATATGCGCTTTCAATTCGCCCGCGGCGCATTCCAGCATCACACCATATATTTCGCTGGTCAATACTCTCGCATCTCGGTAATTCATACGGACCTCCTTTAATTCAGCGTTCTTTGCCGACAAAAAACAGTGCCAGCGTACCGGGCCCGGAATGGGCGCCAATTACCATACCAACCATCGTGATCAGTTTAACTTCCGCACCGTATCTGTCGCGCAGCATATCAGCCAGCAGTTTTGCATCCGCCGGACAGTCGCCGTGGGAAATAAAAACCGTACCATGTTCTTTGTCCTCCGCCAGTTCGCCGTATTTATCCGCCATACGGACCAGCGAATTCCGGCGGCCGGATACTTTCTGGACCGGAATAAGGTGACCGGGATCATCCATATGCATTACCGGCTTTATACTGAGAACACCGCCGAAAAACGCCGCGGCCGCGCTGACTCTGCCCCCGCGCCGCAGATACTTAAGATCATCGACGGTAAACCAGTGACATAATTTAAACCGCATTGTCTCGGCATATTCAAACGCTTCTTCGATGGAAGCGCCGCTGTCGCGTTTTTGGGCGGTCAGCCAGACCAGCAGACCCATTCCGGCAGAAGCGGAGCGCGTATCGGAAATAAGCAGTTTGCGTTCGGGAAACAGCGGACGGATCTCTTCCGCAACGGTCACAGCATTGGAATATGTGCTGCTGAGACCGGAGGAAAACGCCAGATACAGCAGATCGTTGCCTGCTTCCAGTATGCCGGTAAAACAGTTCCGCAGCGTTTCTTTATCTACGGCGGCGGTGCGGGCAACTTTGCCTCCGCGCATCTCGCGGTAAAACTGCTCTATGGCATACTCATCATTTCTATATTCGTGTTCCGGATCATCTTCAAAATGAAACGTCAGCGAACAATACTGAACGTCCCACTGCTTCAGGTACTCGGGGGCAATATCGCAAGCCAGGTCTGTGAACAATACAAATCGGTTCATTTGAACACCTCCTGCGTCTGATTATATAGATTGATGACTTATATGACAATCGACTCTTGAAACCGCATACTCTACCCGTATTTTGACAGGTAAACCGAAATTCTACCCAAGGTAAACTGACAGTAGAGTCGCCTTCGAAAGCATTGAAAATACTGGACTTTTCGCTTGCAATCCTCCCTGAAACATGATATACTGACTACTACTCCGGGCCTGGAAACATTCCCGCGAGCAACGCATAAAGGAAGGGGTTTTATCTGCCGGTATGGAAGATCTGAAGCTGATCATTTCCCGTAATATAGCGGAACTCAGACGTTCAAAAGGCATAACTCAGACAGAACTGGCTGAGCGGCTGAACTATACAGATAAAGCCATCTCCAAATGGGAACGCGGCGAATCCATTCCGGACGCGGTAGTACTAAAACAGCTCGCGGATATATTCGGCGTTTCTATCGACTACCTGTTTGCGGAAGATCATAAGAGCTTCTTCTCCAAGCCCGGCAGCAGCATCAGCAGGTTACGGCGCCGGATCATGAACCGGAAGTTTATATTGGCGATCTGTATCGTGCTGGTATGGCTAATTGCCACACTGGTATTCATAATCTTACATTCCACGATCCGCAGCAAGTTTGACATACTGTGTTTTGCGTACGCTCTTCCCGCTTCATTTATAGTCTGGCTGGTGTTAAATTCCGTCTGGTTCTCAAAACGCCGCAACTTCCTGATCATTTCCCTGCTGATGTGGACACTGCTGCTGGCATTTTGCTATACGATGTATCTGGCCGGGATCCCGGTCTGGTATGTGATGATACTGGGAATACCGGGACAGGCGATCATTTATTTCTGGTCGCGCATAAGACTGTTCGGCAGCCTGCGCCGGCTGGCCAAACTCAAAAACAAAACTGAGTCCGAAAACACGGTTTCCGAACAGGCATCTATTTCATCGGACGAAGCTCAGTGATTCCGTCTCGGCGGATAATAGTAAACCCGTATTTAAACTCGCGATAGTTGAAATCAAACTCAGACCGTTCCGGTTCATTTCCGTCAACATACGCCAGTGTCCGCTCTCCGTCCGGTGAACCAAAAGAAATAACCAGTTTATTGACATTCCCGAACTCGATCTTTTCAGGCGTAAACCGTATATACAAGTCATCCGAGCGAAGAGCGAGCACTTCGCCATTTTCAGCAAATACCGTAAACTCTTTATGCTTTACATCCGGTTCTATCTCGATCGCGGACTCATTTTGGGCTTTAGACCAGAGCCGGTTGTCAACTACCGCCAAATTATCGTATCTCGCATCCCAACTGGTACACGGTTCCGTTAGATAACGCTCCTTATATCGCTCATCATACAGATCCAGCGATCTGATATACAGCCTGCCGCCCGGTTCCAGAATCACGCCCGCTCGATATGAAGGCGAATTGTACCAGAGAGAACGAATGCCGTTGTCCGTGCGGTCTTTATCTGCCACCAGCGCCGTACACGGCGTCATGCGATACGCTTCTTTAAATGCGCTGCCCGTCTCCCCCAGAAACTCTACGCTGAGTTCTCCGTTATCGCGCAGCTGTGCGATCGTTGCAGCCTGCAGCTCATATCCCGGTCCGATCGAACCCCAGCCGAAACTGTTTTCATGACCTGTGGTCGCGTGTGAATAATTCAGGAACGGTGATTTAAAATAAACGTCCATATACCAGTTCACCACGCGCGGATCTGAACCGGACGTCCAGACCGGTTCCAGCGTATTGCAGCCCCACACACCGGTAGGATATTTGGCTTCATCATACCCGTAAATCGGGTCAATTCCCAGCATCCGGAACACCGGGGTGTCAATTTGGTTTTCAGGCGTTGACGCCGGGCACAGCGCATTGTTCTTTGATGGATAATACCCGCCGTTATAATACCCGCCCCACAGCGTGTACGCATCCACCGCATACTGCTCCCGGCAGATGCACATCGCGTCCAGTGCGTATTTCTCGCTCATATACCGCATCGAATACGCGTCCAGCAGCCAGGAACCCGCGGACTTCGGATAGTACCCGTACAGTTCCCGGAACTTTCGAAACGCCTCATCGATCAGCGCCTCCCGCTGCTCCGGCGTGTACGCGGGCAGAAAACCGGGATTCACATACCAGTCCCAGTCGTAACCGGGACGTCCGCGCCACGGAATACCCACGGCTTCGGTCAACTGCCGGTTCATCTCGAACCACAGCCCCAATTCCACATCTTCCGGACCGTCCGCAAACAACGACACCATATCTTCCCTCAAAAGCGCGTCATACTGCAGCAATACGGTACTTTTCAGACCGTATTTGCGGTTTGTTTTCAGCTCTTCCGCCACCGGCAGCACCAGATCTTTCTCCGGTTCCCGCGGTTCACAGCCGCGCACGAAGTTGACAATATTCATGATCCGCTTATTCATTTTGCATCCTCCCGCCCGGACAATTGTGATCCGCTCCGGTATCGAAAAGATTCTAACACATTAATTTGACAACAATCAACTACAATGCGTGGCATCACTCGGTTCGCAGTTTCGAAGCTTGCCATTTGCCCCTTGCCCCTTGCCCTCAATTTGCCATTTTCCCTTTGCCATTTGCCATTTAATATGTTAATATATGTTTGGGTGATTACTATGAATGACATCGAGATCCTGGAACTATTAGACAAAGACAGCGCACTCACCGCGGCGGACATTGCTGTCATGCTCGGCAAGAGCGAAGATGAAGTCAAAGCGATCATTGACCGCTGCAAAGCCGAAGGCATCATCGTCGGCAATAAAGTCATGATCAACTGGCGCAAAACCGACCGCGAACTGGTGACCGCTTTGATCGAACTCAAAGTCACGCCGCAGTTCGGCCGCGGCTTCGATCAGATCGCCGAGCGCTTCTATCAGTACGACCAGGTCAAAAGCGTTTATCTGATGTCCGGCACCTACGACCTGGCGCTGCAGATCGAAGGCAAAAACCTCAACGAAGTCGCGCTGTTTGTGGCTGAGAAGCTGGCGCCAATGGAAGCCGTAGTCAGCACCGCCACTCACTTCGTGCTAAAAAAATACAAAGAAGACGGCATCATGTTCGAAGAAGCCGAAAAAGATGACAGACAGGTGATGCTGTTTTGAAGCCCTTTGACCCGAAAGCGCAACTGAACGACGTACTGACCTCGCTGCCCCCTTCCGGTATCCGGAAATTGTTCGATATTGCCGCCGGCATGGACGGCGTCATTTCGCTTGGCATCGGCGAGCCTGACTTCATCACGCCCTGGCACATACGCAACGCCGGCATCCACTCGCTGGAAAAAGGCCGCACTCAATATACCGCCAACGCCGGTCTTAAAGAGCTCCGCGCCGAGACCGCCCGGTATCTGCGCCGCCGGTTCGGATTGGAGTACGGTCCGGAGAATATATTGATAACCGTGGGCGGTTCCGAAGCCATTGACCTTACTATGCGGGCGTTTATTCGGCCCGGCGATGAAGTCATCGTGCCGCAGCCCAGCTTCGTATGCTACGGACCGCTGGCCGCCCTGGCCGGCGCCAAGCCTGTATATGTGGAGCTCAAGCCGGAAGACGGCTTTAAGCTGACGCCCGACGCGCTGAAAGCCGCGTTGACGCCCCGCACGAAACTACTTGTATTGCCCTTCCCCAACAATCCCACCGGTTCCATTATGACCACCCCGGAACTTGAAGCGATCGCGGAAGTGCTGCGCGGGACCGACGTAATGGTGTTGTCCGACGAAATATACGGCGAGCTCACTTATACCGAAGCGCGCCACGTCTCCATCGCTTCGCTGCCCGGCATGAAAGAACGCACGGTCATCGTAGGCGGCTTCTCAAAAGCGTACGCTATGACGGGCTGGCGCCTCGGTTACGCCGTCTCACCCGTCGAAGTCAACGCCGCCCTCACCAAGCTCCACCAGTACGCCATCATGTGCGCCCCCACCACGAGCCAGTACGCCGCGCTGGAAGCGCTTTCCGCCGGGGACAACGACATCGAAGAAATGAAACGCGAGTACAACTACCGCCGCCGCTTTATTGTCAAAGGCTTCAATGACCTGGGCCTTAACTGCGTTATGCCGGACGGTGCGTTCTACTGCTTCCCTGACATCTCCTCTACCGGCCTCAGTTCCGACGAGTTCTGCCGCCGGCTACTGGAAGAACAGAAGATCGCGCTGGTTCCGGGCAATGCATTCGGTCGCTCAGGCGAAGGCCACGTGCGCGTCTCCTACGCCTATTCTATCGAACATATCAAACTTGCCCTGGCGGGAATTCAGAAATTCCTGGATTCTCTAATTCCCTAATTCTATTCAAAGACTAGACCTAATTTCCTAATTCTACAGAGGAAAAAGCCTAATTCTATACAAGGAGAAAAGAAATGAAGTGGATCTGGCTCAAAGACAGCGACGCCCGCAGCGTAAATACGTACGGAGAGTTCATTGACGCTTTCCGGATCACATTCGAGTGCCCCCAAAACGGCATTGACAGCGCCAAAAGCAGCGCTCCGGCGGGCGCCTTCCTCCCCGGTGACAAAATGCTCCTCCGGATTTGCGCCGACTCCCAGTACGCAGTCTGGGTCAACGGCCGCTACGCTGCCTCCGGCCAGTACGCCGACTTTCCCGACGCCAAAGTATACGATGAGCTCGATATTTCCGAATATCTGCGCGAAGGTGAAAACGCGCTGCGCTTTATAGTTTATTATCAGGGCAACAGTTCCTCCACATATCTGCACGGCGAACCCGGTTTTTGCTATATAGTAACAAACGGCGAACAGGTGCTGGCCGAAAGCTCTGAGCATACGCTGGGCAGGTTGTCGCCTGCGTACCGTTCCGGCCCGATGGAAATGGTATCGGGTCAATTAGGCTACGCCTTCGAATACGACGCCTCCGCACTGCTGGTCCTGGACCCGTACTACCCTGCTGCCGAATCAGACATGACCCTGTGCTTTACAGAATACCCTCTAAAAACGCTTCGCGGCGGTGAGGTGCCTCTCTACCCCCGCCCGATCAAAAAGCTCCTCATAGGGCCTCCTGCGCCCGCCAAGATCGTTACGCAGGGGCTATTCGGTTTCAACCGCGCCGAATCCGGCCAGTTGACCTCCCAGCGACTGCAGCGCGCCGCACTCTCTCAGCGCTACGCTAAAGAGATCATTGCCAACTTCCGCTCTTTAGAACCGCGGATCGGGGGCAAAGAAACGCCTGAAGAAACCGACGCGATCCATTTTGTCCACGAGCCCGTCGCAGGCTACGCCGGCATTTACGCCGTCATCGACTTGGAGCGGGAGACCGCCGGGTATTTCCATATTGACATCGACGCGCCGAAAGGCACTAAAGTATATGTCGGGTATGGCGAGCACCTGACCGATCTGCGCGTGCGCACCTTTGTGGGCGGCCGTTCCTTCACCGGCGTATACACCTGCCGGGGCGGCCGCGAATCATTTACCCATTATTGCAATAAGCGTTTGGGCCTCAGATACCTGCAAATCTTCGTGACTTCCTTCGACTTCCGGCTGTTCTATGCCGGGGTGCGCAGCACGGATTACCCGCTCACGGACATCTGCGGTTTCCGCTCTTCGGATCAGCTGCACAATAAGATCTATCAGGTAAGTCTGGACACGCTCCAGCTGTGCATGCATGAGCATTACGAGGATTGCCCCTGGCGTGAGCAGGCGCTGTATTCCATGGATTCCCGCAACCAGATGCTCGCCGGCTACTATTCCTTCGGTGAATACGAATTCCCCAAAGCAAGTCTGCGGCTGTTGGGCAAGAGCCTGCGTTCCGACGGCATGCTTGAACTGTGCGCTCCCGCGAAAGTAGCAGTCACGATACCCAGCTTCTCTCTGATGTGGATCGTGGAACTGTACGAATATGTGCTGTATTCCGGCGATTACGCGTTCGCAGCGGAGGAATTCCCCATCGTCGCCAAGATAATCCGGGAATTCTGGACCCGTTCGAAGAGCGCGGATCAGTTGCCGCCGTGCAAAAACAAAGGCGACTGGAACTTTTACGAATGGTCGGATTGGATGGCCGATTCCGTACCGCCCCAGCTGCGCCGATCGGACGAGGTCAATACCGACGCGCCCCTCACCCTGTTCTACGCGCTGGCACTGAACGCCGCTGCCAAACTGGCGGCCTGGCTCGTGCGCCGGCACGCGGACAACGACGATTTCGACTACCGCCGCCACTACTCCTGGTATGAAATGCTGCATGACTCCGTCATCATCCACTTCCATGACACGTACTGGAATCCGGAGCGCGCGGCGTACGCAACGTATATTGTCAACGGCGAACGCGTCCATTACGCGGAACTCACCCACGCATTGGCGCTGTACGCCGGCGCGGTACCTGAGAAATTTGTATCCCGCGTGGCCGAACTGCTCACCGGCGAAGGCAAACCGCTGTTTACCGGGTACGAAGATGAGGCGGAGCGCATTGCCCCCGGATGCCCGAAAGGCTTCGTGCCCGCAACGCTGAGCCATTCGATCTTCAAATATGAAGCACTGATGAAGTGCGGCGAAAAATACGCAGCGTTCGTGCTGAACGAGATCGCGGAAAAATGGGGCCACATGCTGTTTAACGGCGCCACGTCCTTCTGGGAAGTGCTGGACGGCGCCTGTGCGTTCGACGACGCAGGCAGTCTGTGCCACGGCTGGTCGGCAATACCGGTGATCATTTACGGTAAATACGTGCTGGGCATCTACCCCACGCGGCCGGGTTTCGCGGATTTCGAATTCAAGCCGCTCTCCACGCCGCTGCTCAAGGCCCGCGGTCGGGTGCCACTGCCGAAAAACGAGGCGGTAACGGTGGACATTGCCCCCGGCAGCGTTCACAAATCCACCGTAAAACCAGTCAAATAATTTTTGATCTATACTGTCAGCATATCGCGAAGCCTCACACTATATGAGTGAAAGGAGGCGAAAAGATGCACGCCACGAATGAAACGCGCGACCGCCTGACCGCGGAATTTGCGGAAAAGTACATGGAAAAGCTGTTTTACTTCTGTCTGAAGAAGACGGGAAACACAGCTGAAGCCGAAGATCTGACGCAGGACATCGCAGATCAGATCATTTCCGCACTGAACAAAGGCACTGTTCCGGACAACTTTGCCGCCTGGGTCTGGCAGATCGCGCGCAACCGTTACTCCGTATGGGCAAAACGCAGGCATGCTCACCGGGCGCTGATAAGCGGATCCGATATCGACGACTATGAGCTCGCGGACGAGGGCGGCAGTATCATTGACGGAATGATAGATGCAGAGCAGCTGGCTCTGCTCCGGCGTGAGCTGGCATTCATCAAAAGCGATCACCGCAACATCGTTGTTGCCTACTACATCGAGGACAAAAACATTCGCGACATCGCTGCTTCGCTCTCTCTTTCGGTAAGCGCGGTCCAGCAAAGACTGCACCGCGCGCGAAAAATGCTGAAAGAAGGAATGGATATG
>JAEEGL013764597.1_pt1 | contig 25684 bp, 12 predicted proteins | sample 9134231 | NCBI WGS metagenome assembly JAEEGL01 (sample SAMN16246548, study PRJNA631951) | gut metagenome | biome: gut microbiome; feature: rumen; material: fiber-attached | host: Bos | place: Iran: Karaj | collected 2018-10 | reverse complement strand
ATCTTTTTACTGAACTTTTACATTTACTGTAATAGTCTTGCCGTTCACCTTTGCGGTAAACTTAGCCTTACCTGCTTTTCTTGCATAAACATTGCCGTCCTCGTCGATGAATGCAGTCTCAGGCTTGCTGCTCTTGAATACAACATTCTGATAGATCTCAGCAAAGTCAAGCGTAGTACTCTCACCTGCTTTTATGGTCAGGTCATACTTATTAGCGCCCTTAGCTGCTGCAAGACCTTCACCTGTAAGAGTGATATTATCAACAGTTACATGGATAAGATATATCTCTTCTTCGCTTACTGTTGCTTTAAGAATTGTTGCACCGGACTTAACAGCGGTGATCTTTCTCTTATTCTTTTCATCAACCTTTACGATTTCAGAATCCATGCTTACCCATTCCGCCTTCTTAAGACCCTTTATGCTTATGGTCTTCTTCGCACCTTCAGTCAGGTGAAGTGTACGGGTCTTAGCTGTAGTGGGCTCAGTTACCTTTATAGTGTAGTTGTAAGCAGAACCATTGATATAAGCTGTGATCTTTGCGCTGCCCTTGGCAATAGCCGTTACGTTTCCGGTAGGGCTCACTGCTGCCACATCGGGAGCTGCACTGTACCAGAGCACCTCAAGATTCTCATTTACTACAAGAGGTATTGCGTAGCTCTGTCCTGCTTCCATCTTGTAGCTCTTACTCTTACCGGAGAATGCAGGCTTGGAAATATAAAGCTTGAGGACTCTATCGCCGTTCTTGATCTCGGCCTCGCCTTCCTTCTTTGCCTTTAACAGGCCCTTCTTGCTTATGCTTACAAGCTTCTTATTATCTTTGCCTTCTACAGTCCATCCTGCAGGAACAGTAAACTTCTGTCCCTTTACAAGATACAGCGCCTTGATCGAATCGTCGATCACTTCTACTGGATCCAGAGGTGATTTCTTGATAACGGGTCCGGGAGGTAATATCTGGCCCCACTTTGCAAACAGCTCGATATCCTTTGTTATCACAGTATCAAAGTTAAACTCATTAGTGTATTCTTCTTCGGTATACCAACCCACGAACATCCAGTCGTCTGCTACGGGATCGGCAGGCTTATCTGCCTTGTTGCCGCTTACAACGGTCTGGGAAGGTATCTGTGCGCCATGTCCCATCATATTATAGCTTACTGTGTAATAAGTCTTGCCATCACTCTTGTAGTTGGCAGTAACCTTGATAGGTTCATCTATCATTGTAAAGGTGGTAGTCGCCGCGGTCTCACTCGCAAATTTAACTCTCGTATTATCGCAGGTCCATTTTTCAAATACTCTTCCGGGTACGGTTGCCGCTGTCACGGTGATAACATCACCCTTCTTTGCAGGATTCTTATCAACGGTACAATCTACCGTCTGGATATCATAGTATACTGTATAATTTGCAGCTACCGTAACATCCTTTGCCGGCATTTTGAATGTGGTCACTTTTTTAGTCGCATCTTCAAATACTACACCGCTGGTAATAGTTTCCCACCTAAGGAAAACATTATGATCGTCGCTTCGATTTTCTGTGATCGTAACTATATCATTCTCAGCTGCCTCTGTCTTATCCGCTGTACCATTAATGACATCTACTTTGTACTTCGTTTTTTCTTCAGAGGTAAAATTCGCAGAAAGAGACACATCTCTACGGGGCATACTAAATGTGAGCGTGGTTTTCTTTGCTTCAGCCTCAGCAATAGACACACCTTCAGCGGTCCATTTCTCAAACACCATTCCCGCTGCAGGGTCATCGGCTACAACAGTAACGCTCTCACCGTAGCCCTTCTTCGCACTGGCGGCTGTTACGGTACCTGTCTTTACCTTGCCTCCGCTTACTGTTACAGTGGATTCCCATCCAAATTTCAGAGTCTTATCTTCTTTAAGAACACGGTAACCGCTAACATCACACTTAAACTGACTCACTTTAAGATTACCTGCCTCGTAGTCAGCGGATGCAAACACACCATCCTGGTTTCCCAGATCGTTTTCACAATATACGCCTATGGGTGTTGACGTTTCGATCGGGTTATTCACCTTAATACTCTTGCCTACCGCAATATTGCTGGGATTGGTCGTTCCGTCAGTGGTATTATTCTTTATGCTAAGTGTACCGCTGAGATATACTGTGCATATATTTTCGGAACCAAGCGTGGTTTTTTCTGTACAGCAGATACCGCCGCCTCTTATCTGATCGGCTTTATCAGTAACTTTATTATTTTCTATGGTCGTGTCACTGATATATAAGGCATTCCCCTGCGCATAAATAGCACCGCCTCTTTCTTTAGCTGTATTGTCTGTTATATTGGTAGTGCCGCTTATAGTAACCTTGGCATTATCGGAATAGATAGCACCGCCTGTAAAATTAGCTTTATTTCCGGTGAAAGTACAGCCCGAAATATTCAGCTCATTATTGCCGGATACGTATATAGCGCCGCCGGCATTTGCACTGTTTTTGCTAAACGTAGTTCCGATGATGTCTACTTTTGAATTATCAATACAAAGAGCTGCACCCTCTACTCCACTATTGTTTTTGAACGTACAATTTTTTATAGTATTGATACCAGTACATCTGCGCAGATCTACCGCCGATCCGCTGGTTCCCGGATTATTCTGGAAGGTAACATTCTCAAAATACACATTACCCGATGGATGATTGCGATCTTCTGTGGCTACAAAATAATGTATTTTCCGATTTGATCCGGATGTGATCGTACCATTCTTAAGCGTCAGACTAACTTTATCGTCACCCAGACCAATATACCCCCCATCACTTATCGTAATGGTCTTGCCGTTAAGGTCGATCTTATAAATAAACATATAATCGGACGTAGACTTTAACGAGAGTTTTTCGCTTAATGTGACATTGTTCATCAGCTTATAGTTGCCCGCTGTTTTCGGTAATGCATTGGTTGGGGTCCAATCGCTCCACTCTTCATCCGCATCATCCGTTTCTTCTTCGATAACCGGATCATTTTCCACGTCCGGATCTTCTGCCGATGCTCTGAGTGTCAATCCCTCCATGCATGAGAAGATCATGCCAAGAGACAGGATCAGACAGAGCAGTCTGTTTAAAAATCTGCGTTGTTTTGTCATTTTTTTGTCTTTCCTCCTTATTTTTATAGGGGTTCTCCCCGATTTCGGGTCGTATTATAACACATAATCCATGTTCCCACTACCGCCATTTGGGGGTAATTTTACCGAATTTTGGCAGATAACCGGTGTTTTTATACCTCTTGAGCTATTACATATATATCACTTATGAACATTACTCCGTGATCACAAGTCCTAAATGTCTGGCTTTGACTGCCAGCTCCAGACGGGTATGGAAACCTGTTTTGGCAAGCATATTGGAAATATGCATCTTAACGGTGGATGCGTCGATATTGAGCTTTTCACCGATCTCCTTATTTGATGCGCCATCCACCAGCTCGTGAAGTATTTCTATCTCCCTCTCGGTAAAATCCATGCTGGTAATATTACCGATAGGTACTTTGGGCTGTTCAGTGGGATATACAATCTCCCCGGACATAACACGCTTCATTATCTCCTGTATGGGCTGCTCCTGCACTTCTTTCTGCCAGAAACCTTCCACCCCTATTTCCTGAGCACGCCTTTCATAAGAAAGTTCAGGCATGGATGTGACAATTATTATCCTGATTTCCGGCTTCTTCTCTTTGATAAGGGCCGCTGCCTCCATACCGCTCATGCTCCCGGGTATCAGTACATCCATAAGTACCAGATCAGCGTGGTTCTTTTCAAGATATTTTACTGCCTGTGCAGCAGTAGGAAAAGAAGCCTCCAGTTCAAAGCCTTCTGCCTGCTGTACTGCATTCTCGAAGATCTCGCGTATCATACGGAAGTCCTCGGCGATCACTACTTTATAAGACATTATTACTCTCCTCCTCAAAAATGTAGTTCAGTACGAAAATGCATGTCCTTCAAGATCCTTCGCTTACGCTCAAGATGACATTATATCTGCTCAGGATGACATTTCTGCCGGTAATGTGATCTTCATCTCGAATTCCGGCATGGATATTATCTCCATCTTCCCGCCGGCGTCTTCAACCTGGCTGCGCAGGTTCTTAAGGCCGCCTTTTTCCTCTATTTTCTTATCGGGCTGCCGTCCGTTATTGGTGAAACTTATCTCCAGGCCGTCTGTGGTTTTCTTAACAGCTACCGTCGCCTCTGTACCGTCCGCATGCTTAAGCGTATTTCCTATGTGAACAGAAATTGCTGCATCAACTACAGGGATCAGCCTGCTTTCGGAAGGCAGCTCACCTATGATGTTCAGCTTAATTCCCAGCCTGTCTGCCTCTTTTGAAATAACATAGTAGGGTAATTCCCATTCTTCCGGCTCATCATTTGTCAGATGCCTTATGTTATCCCTCCAGAAGTCCAGCATACGCTGTTTATCAACGCTTTCCGGTGAATACATGTATCGCTTTGCTATCAGTATGCACTGTCCGATATTATCATGAAGTGAAGTCTTAAGCTGCAAAAGCTCACGGTTCATGGTCACATATTCTATGGTTCCCATCAGTGCCTTAAGACGTATATTCAATCCCCGCGCTTTTTCCTGGCTGACTGCCAGTTCACGGCTCAGCTCGTACTCATCGCTGATATTCACTGCCGTAAGCTCATAAACATCTGTGTTTTTAATGCGCATCAGACTTCTGCTGAAACTGTATGCTTTGCCTTCACCGCTCTGAATTATCGCGCTGTCTTCCGGGATATCATCCTCTGTACTCTTACTCTTTATCTCATCCCAGTAAGCCCCTGCATCGGTGATCCAGTTTCCTGACAATTCATGGCTTATGTTCTGCATGGTCCCATTGACCATGATGGGTATACCGCCGCGGGTATAATACATAAGCCCGGCAGGCAGCCTGTCAAAAGCTTCTTTAATTGACATCGCAGACAGATTCTCCCTGCGCCACCTGGAAATATTAAATACCTGAAAAAGGACATACATGAGCAAAAGTATGATAACCGGCCACAATACCACCAACGGCAGCCCCGATTCCGGAATAAAGTCTTTCTGCTGTATCATAGTCATAAGCTGCAGAAAAACAAAACAGATCAGGGTCATAACAACAGTAAACAAAAGATCCCACTTAAATTTCTTCAGATGGATCATCCTTATGATACAGTAAATATATACCAGCTGTATCGCAGTGATCAGTACAAGCATAAAGCCTCTGGTTGTTACGGAGATCATGGTATAAGTCATACGGCAGCCTCCAGCGTGATATAGTAAGTATCGTCCTCATACCTTGACGTCAGCCTTCCACCGGCTTCCTTTATCTGTTTATCCTTCCACACGGAAGATATTGAATCGGGACGCGCATCCACTACTATGCTGAACTTAAATCCCTCTTCACAATCCAAAAACAGCTGGCAGGAATTAAGGCGTGTCCATACATCTTCAAACACCGCCTCCAAAAGCTCATATGATAACAGACCAATGTCCGAAGCGATCTTCCCCTGGCCCTTCTTCTGCAGATCACATACACAGCCCTTAAGAGCAAGGTAATCCAGTGACTCGTTTAATGCCAGAGCAAGTTCTTCCGATTCAAGCTGCTGGCTGTTCTCCGTAAGAAGCATAAGATTTCCCATACGCTTTATATAAGCGCCCAGAACAGCGGCATATACCAGTTCCGCTTTAAATGTCTCCGGCTCATCGGACATCTTATCCAGCATTTCATTAAGCTTAAGCGCCTGAAGCCTTACAGCAGCAGCTATCCTGTTATACAGGCGGTTTCTTGTCTCGTAACCCACGCGCTCGGCACGCACTTCATTTTCCTGTCTTATCAGATCGTTCTCTGTCTGCAGTTCTTCCGTTACTTCTTCAAGCTCGGCATTAAGCCGTCTTATGGTACCTATATCTTCAGCCCAGCTTATGCTGCCTCCGGAAACCTCTGCACTGCATATCCTGTGATCCTCATCAGCTTCATCCTTCCAGTTTCTGGATGAAAGAACCGGGACATGGGCTTTATCAAAGATAGCGGCATTGATCGTGGAATAATCAAAAAGAGCGGAATATCCTGAATTGGCCGCCAATATGCCGGTCTGTATTATCCCTTCCATTGAGGTTATAAAAGGTATGCAATATGCCTCCTGCAGGTGAAAAAGCTTGGAACCGTTAATCTTGGGAGATCCTCCGTTTATCGTATACCAGACCAGCATTATTAGTCCGACAGCGATAAACGCTGCAGGGATATACCAGTATTTTTTCGCCGCCGATAAAGAGCATTTCAGCAACAGCATAACGAAAGTTCCGATACCGAATATCACCATCCATGCCAGGATCACAAAATAAAACCATCCGTGTGTATAGTCTTTATCCGGATGTACCTTGATCCTAAACACCATACCGTGCAGACCATTCGTCATCACTACGACAGATATCAGGATCTCTGATATTAGCATCACCTTTTCCGCTATCGCCACCTTTTTTTCATCCCTGACAGGTTCCACGCGCAGTGCCGCCATGAACATAAACATCGGGATCGCTGTCATAGGTATATAATAGGAATACCATACCGCTTCCTCAACAGGTATCACATCCGGAAAATATGAGTGCTTCCACATGCGCATAAAAAACAACAGCAGCATAAATATGCATGATGTTATGATACGATGCCGCACCTTACCGTCCAGTATCCTTCGCTTGATCGAGATCCCCCACACTATCACCAGTATGCAATAAGAAAAGGTCGATAAGTTGTGGGGCTTTAAATGATCAACATGTATCATACAGCATATTATCCCCAGAATATGCAGTATGACACATGTAATGATTATTCTTTTATCAGCAAATCTGAATCGTTCCAAGTTTTTCTCCCGAAAAAATATCACAGGATACCTTACGATACCCTGTGATAACTATAAAACATTTTTCCGTTTCAGGCTACCGCCATTTGGGGGTAATTTAAGATCCTTCGCTTCGCTCAGGATGACACGATGGGCGCTCAGGATGACAGGGGTCAATCCTTCTTTCGCGATGCGAACAGTGCGCCAAGGCCTACGGCAGCCAGGACAGCGCAGATGAAGGCCATGATGGCGGGACGGTCGTCCTTCTCTTCATCATCTTCGTCATATTCATCTTCTTCATATCTGCGCCTTCTATGCTTTCTTCGTTCCCGTCGTTCGGATCCGTCGGTATCCATATCTTCCTGGCTCAGGTATTCATCATCATCAACCTCGGCCGCCTCTTTTGAAAGATAACCCTCTGCATCGATAAGAGTCAGATTCCTGGTATCTCCCAGATCCAGCATATCAAGCTCTTCTTCTGCTTTTCCGGACTTTTTCCGTTTCTCAGCTTTTACCGGTACCTCTTTAACAACAGGTTCAGGCTCTTCTTCTGTATACTCCTCAATTATCTCTTCTTCAAGAGCTTCCTCCTCCGGCTTCTCCACCTTCCTTATTTTCGCCTTTCTGCGGCAACCCAGAAGATAGAATACGAACCCGATCAGGAACATTGCCACACAGGACATCCCCATAAAACCGTAATACTTAAGGTGTTGGTCCGAATAACGCTGTACCATGTACTCCATCATTCCTGTGGCAGTCATGGCGCCGGCCTGTCCCAGCCATAACAGAACATAGTACCATTTGAAACCGCGGCGTTTTACCGCACGGATGCTGAAAGCTATGGTCAGTGCCAGTATGCATACGCCGTCAAATATCTGCAGTATGCTGACAAATCCGTTGAAAGGGAAGTATTCCGCATCATAGCGCGTACTGTCTAATATAAACTGGCCTGCACTGAACAAAAGCAGGAAGAAGCAGGCTGTGGAGCCCTTCTCTTTTTTCTTTATATAATAGAACTCAGTGCAGATATAAGACAGAATGAACATGAATACCGCACTCCAGAAGAAAGTTGCAAAGCGGTAGCTCATCTCTCCGGCCTCGGGTATCGGCGATGCAAAAGGCAGATGCTGCATGGAAACGGTATCTACGATAAATTTGCCGCGGCAGTTATAATTGAACAGGCAGGACAGATACATAAGTCCCATGCCCATGGATGTTGCGGGAACCAGCGCATCCAGTAATGCCGGCAGGCTTTTGGCAAGGCGCAGGCATCTCACCAGTACTGCTGCCAGGAACAGGCCCGGCAGAATTCCCAGCATGGAAAAACATCCTATATTAAAATCCTCCAGCGCCTGTGAAAGCCCCTTGTACTGCTCAACATGACTGTACCAGTATAAAAGTCTTGAAGTGATCGCTCCCAGAAGCACCGCAAAAGGCAGGAATATCCAGGCAGCCGGACGGCTTCCCTTATTGGCACAATAGAGCGAATGAAAACTGAAGAACCATGCCGGTATCGCCAGCACGATTATTATCGCGTCCCAGTGTATCTGTGTGTTGTCAACGATTATGGCTATCGGATTCATTTATTCTCGTCCTCCGGCAATGCCGTATCAAAGCAGATTATATCGCTGACAAAACGCTCGTTGCGGTAATCCACGGGATTGAACATCTGATTATTCAGTACTATCTCGGCAGTCTGTCCGCCGTCCACGGCATAAGCGCGTTCTACGCCCATGTCTTTCATTGCTTTCTTGGAATCTTCGATATTACCGCCATAGTTCATGGTCATCAGCAGGTAATGTCCGCTGCCGCGCTGACCCAGTGCGGATCTGGAATAGATCTCACCCACCTGTCCCAGCAGATAGGAAGGTGAGCTGGGATGTATCTCATAATTCTCAACAAGTACCGGGCCAAAGGCCAGGGTAAAGAGTATATCGTTATCCTTGATGTACTGCTCCGCCTCTTCCTTTGTCTTAAGTTCATTTGCATAGGTGAAATTGAGGTTACCCGAAGCATCCACATGACAGAGCTCCAGCTGTCCGGGATTGAAGCGGTATAATGTACGCTGATAGCTGGTCACGCCCACGGTACGGAACTTATAGAAATCACCGTTAAGTGCGATAACCGCATTAGCTTCCTTTGCAAGTGCCGAAGCAGGCTTGTGGACCGCAGACCCGTAGGTGTCCTCGGTAAGCTTGCGTCGAAGCTGGGAAGGATCCGCAATATAGATATCAGCAAAAGTGCAGTTCTTCATATTATAAGTCTCTCGCCATGCGATAACTACAATGGTCTCATCTGCATAGTAATTGAAGCTGCCTTCACGAAGCTGGATATCCTTATTCCAGAAAGGCTCGTCTATACCGGTAAGCCTGGGATACTGATCCAGTATGGCCTGTATCACTTCCGGGTCATCGGTCTTGCCGTATTTATCCGGATTAGGTGCAGGAGGCAGAAGCGCGTCCTCCGCTATGGTATAGTGTTTGGGAATATAGGTCAGTTCTCCCAGCACTTCACTCTTGGCATTATTTGCAAAATTCGCACCGGCAGTCGAACCGCCTGCAAACGCCGTAAGCATATCGTCAGCCGGATCTATGACCCATTTACCGTTCATATAATCCAGTGACAGATCAAGACAGGTACTCACATAGTAGTCCTGTGCACTTTCCAGGATCTTTGCAACACTGTCATGATATACTTCGTCAAGTATCTCCGGCTTGTAGTTTTCATTTTCATCATAAACATCATCTTTTCTGCGCTCGTCAACCACACGCTCCAGCTCTTCCATAACATTTTCACGTATGGGATCAGGAAGCGCGTTCAGATCGAGATAAGTAAACTCCACGGTCTGTGTTGCGTGGGTCTTTTCCATTATAGCTGTACCATAGAGGGAATAAGAAAAGCTGGACTTAAGCGCTTCATAATAGAGAGAATCCGTATCGCTCATTTCTTCGGGAAGCTGGATAAGCTGTCTCGGCGTAGCAAGATCTCTTGCAGCAGCCTCCATGTCTCCGGCTACCACACTGTCAAAGAAATGGGTAACCTTATTCTCCGGCGTGTCCCCCGGAAGGAATACCAGTGTCCCCTCCGCATCTGCCACAATACAGCTGAACATCAACAGGCATACGAACAGGGCAGATACCGTAGACCAGATGATCTCGCGGCGCTTCTTTATCGCAGAATGCAGATTTCTTATAAAAAAGACTACAAAAACAATACCCACCGCCCACAACAGAAGCACATGGTTATAATCCATGTTCTTCACACAGGCTATGGCGTTCTTAATACTGTATTCTAATATAGTAAAAATGTTATCCGACACGGGGGATATTTTATCACATTTGACTAAAAAGACAAGTAGAAATAAAAAAGAGACCGGAGCCGGGGACTTATAGTCCATAAGACACGCGACAGGGTATGCTGTTTGCATTTTTCCAAAATAATGATAGAATATGGATCGTTATGGCATACGAGATAATCAAAGCAAGTGAAAAAGACCGCAAAGAGATCTTAGCCCTTTATGATGCGCAGAAGGGACGGGAGTTCTGTCCCTGGACGGAGGGCTATCCGTCGGATGAGACTATCAGCTTCGATCTTTCAAGGGATGCCCTCTTTATAATGAAGGAAGACGGTATAATTAAAGCCGCCATATCTCTGGAAGAAGACGAAGATGTAGACCGTCTCCCCTGCTGGGATAAGAGCATAAGCCCCGAAGGCGAACTGGCCAGGCTTGCAGTACTGCCCGGGGAGCAGAATAAAGGCCTTGGCAGGATCATGCTCCAATTCGGGATGGATGAGCTGAAACGCCGCGGTTTTAAGGGGATCCACTTTCTGGTAAACAGGCACAATGTAAAAGCCATACGCTGCTATGAGGTTTTCGGCTTTAAAATGGTCGGTGAATGTCATATGTATGATCAGGATTTTCTCTGCTTCGAAAAAGCATTTTAAAAAGGGGTTCAGACCCCTTTTTTATTTTTCCTCAACCACCTGGAAGATATAGAATTTAAGATAATAACTTGAGTCTGCGGCCCACAGTATGGGATGATCCGCTGCCTGGGTGCGGAATTCCACCTGGCGGAGGCGCCTATGGGCGCCGGCAGCCGCCTCGCGTATCGTCTTTGCAAAGAGCTCCGGATCCATGAAATGCGAACAGGAGCAGCTGCAAAGATAGCCTCCGTTCTTTACCAGTTTGAGACCGCGAAGATTTATCTCCCGGTATCCTTTAACGGCATTCTTTATGGAGTTGCGTGATTTGGTGAATGCCGGAGGATCCAGTATCACCACATCATATTTCTCACCTGCAGCTTCCAGCTCCGGCAATAATTCAAACACATCGGCGCATTTAAACTTAACCTTATCTTCAAGGCCGTTAAGCTTTGCATTTTCTGTTGCCTGATCCACAGCCAGCTGGGAAGCATCCACGCCCAGTACTTCTGCTGCGCCTGCTATACCTGCATTTAAAGCAAAGGATCCGGTATGGGTAAAGCAGTCCAGTACTTTCTTTCCCCTGCAAAGTTTATGTATGGCAGCGCGGTTGTTCTTCTGATCCAGAAAGAAACCTGTCTTCTGGCCATCCTCCACATCAACTATATAACGCACGCCGTTCTCAACTATCTCTACTCTGGTATCAAACGCATCACCGATAAAGCCCTTGCTGCGTTCCATTCCTTCCTGCAGGCGCACCTTGGCGTCGCTGCGTTCATATACGCCTCGGATATTTATGCCATCTTCTGCCAGAGCCTTTTTTAACTCATCAATGATCACTTCTTTCCATCTGTCGATACCCAGCGCCAGTGATTCCACCACCAGCACGTCAGCAAATTTATCCACAACTATACCCGGAAGGAAATCCGCTTCTCCAAAGATAAGCCTGCAGCTGGAAGTATCTATTACCTCTTTACGGTAATTCCAGGCATCCCTTACTCTCTGTCCGATAAACTTCCCATCTATCGTAACATCCTTTTTGCGGCTTAACATACGCACGGTGATCTTTGAACTGGTATTTATGAAACCTTTTCCCATAAAATACCCGTCAAAATCGAGGACATCTATGATGTCCCCGTTTTCAAATTTACCGTCTATACGGTCTATCTCATTATCATATATCCAGGCGCCTCCGGCTTTTATGGTCCGGCCTTCGCCTTTTTTTAATATCACTGATGGCATTTTATTATCTCCCTGTATCATGGTATCCGGTTCAGATGTTCAATACAGCTTCAACCATAGGTATTGCTCTCTGCACGGGTATCAGCTTATCCAGAAATTTTTCTACGGCTTCATTTTCCGCAAAGAATGTGATCTCTGTCTTTTTGCTGTACTTTCCTGCAGTGTTATCAATACAGGAAGAAAGCATATTCAGTACCGAAATACCCGATTCCGGACTGCGGTCGAAGAACTCACCCACCAGAAGTCCTGAGGGTTTCTTATGTACCAGCAGCAATCCTTTCGGATCTTTTTCAGTACCTACAAAACAGCTAATATCACCGTCATAGTATCCGGGATCCGGACCGATATCATCAAACATATCCATCTGTTCATTCTGCTTCATGTATCTTTTTATAAGTTCCCTTTGTCTGCCAACTGACAGTGTCCCCAGCGGTATCGCAGCATCAGCCGCAGCTTCGATCTTGGGATTGTTTCCGATATCGCTTATCTTACAGCGGAACATACTGTCTATACCCTCGGACACATAAAAATTCCATTCATCAAAAACCTTAGCCAGAACTCCGGTGAATCTTTTTTTTGTCAAACCTGCAGTCAATGCAGAAGCATCTCTTTTCATCGCCAGGGTTATCATCTCGGCTATCAGCTGGTCAGCTATATCTTTCTCATCAGGTCCGGGCTCAACAAAGATCCATCTGATATCGGCAAAAGGTTTTTCATCAACTTCTTTCGGCAAAACTATCCACTTGTATGCACAAGCTCCCACAGGAACGGAGGCTTCGTCTTCCGTCCTCAATATACCCAGTCCCATCATTTTGCCCGTATTGATATCCTCGATCACATCATCGGATATAAGATCCGCAAACGCCTCTGAATTCTCCGGCGTAACAGCTGTGAGCAGCGGAGTATTACGCTCTTCATACTCCCGCCTCACCGATTCCGCTCTCAAAAGCATATCGCTTCCTATATCGCTTAAAGGCCCATAATCCTTTGCCAGGCTGTAGCAGGTTTTCATCTGCTTAAGATACCTGCTTACGCTGTTCATTCTTTTTGTACTGTCTTTTTTATCGGACTGATATGCCATTATGACATCCTCCTGATCCTGCTTTCATTTTTCATTCATGCCGGCAGATAACCCTGTCAGTTATTCTGCGCTTCGGGTACCCCAAATTTCTTAGGCACATATATACTCTCAGTTACGCCTGTAACTCCCGGTACGTTTTCTGACGCATCAACTCCCAGGGTATGTCCCACAAAGTTTATCTCATCCATATTTCTTTCCTTAAGTGAAAACCCGTTTTCCTTATCATAATTCAGGTTCTTATACTTATCGGTTAATTGCTTAACATCACCGACCTTTGAAAACCAGTTGATCTCCATTGACTGTCCCAAGCCATCACGTCTGAGGAAAAATTCATCAACGTCCGCCTTAAGATTTGTCTTATCGTGCTGCAAGGAATCCATGTACAACAGCTTATTTCCCTCAATACCATATATCGTCAGATAATGCATTGTATTTTTTCCATAAAGCTTCCCTAAGATGGTAACAGTATTTCCGGTTTGTAAAACTTCATGAACCTTATTAAGAAAACATGCCTTAACATTATTATATCTGAGGTCAGCAACTGCCTGCTCATCCTTTGTAAACTTAATCATCGATCCGTCCCTTTTCTTATATTGGGCTGAAGGCACCTGGAGAACCATTCTGTGCATTGCTATATTCTTTTGTTTTGCAAGGAAGAAATCCGCCAGTTCATATATGCTGCCTACAGCTGTTTTATGCTTACCATTTTGTTTAGTACCGGCATATTTAAGGATCTCATCCTGATGGAATGAATAATTTGTATCTGTCGCCTCCTGCACATCCTTAGATCCGGGATCCATACCAAGTGTTTTGGCGATATGTTCTTTCATAATATTCTTATCTGCAAACTGTGGCTTATAGTCTCTGAGAGCTAACTGCCCCACCAGTGTCTGGTCATTAACCTCTCTTTTGTTAGCGAGCTCATTGCGTATAAACAGATTATAGGTTGCTGTTCCGGCGCAGCAATAACAGTTATTTGTTTGCTGGGCCTCATAATTCCGTCTCACATAATCAGCTTCCTTGATCGTGTAGTTATAATTAGGTATTTCAAGTTTCTTTTCTTCCTGCAGTATAGACCAGCTGGAATCCTTTACCATAAAATATTCTATGATCCAGTCAACAGCTTTTGCTATGTCCTTGTCATAGTTTTCGTTCCATGCATAACCATCTTTCGAACCTTTTACCCTGTGTGAATTAGCTGTCCTGAATCTCACTGCCTCATCACGATTCGCAAACATTTTGATATTCTTTTTCGCAAGCTGATCTACGTACTGATTCTTTTTTTCCTCCGTATAATCTTTTATATCATTACTTATCCGGGTTTCCGTGTTAGGAATATAGTATTTTTTTTGAGCCTTGGCTTTTTCCGCTTTTTCCGCCTTCTCCTTATCCTTTCTTTCTTTTTCCAGTTTTTTCTTTTCTTCTGATTTCTTTTTCTTTTGTTCTCTTAATTCCTTTTGCTTCTTTTTGTTTTCTTCTCTGATTTTTTTATCGTCTTCCGCCTTCTTCTTCCGCGCTCTCTTTTTCTCCAGTACGTCCTTCACTTCTTTCGGAAGAATTTTTTCAGCATCTACAAAACCTTTAAATCCTTCGACCTCAATATTTTCGTCCTTTTTCTCTTTATTCTGCTCTCCATTAGGGTTAGGCTGGTTCTGTTTATTCTTCTCTTTATTCTTATTGTTTTCCTGGATCTCAGGCTTTTTATTCTTCTCTGCTTCCGGTTTCTTATTGTTCTTATGATCTTTTTTGTCCTTCTCTACTTCCGGATTTTTTTTGTCTTCCTTCTTAGGTTCTTGCTTCTTATCTTTAAGATTTTTCTGATTTTTTTCCTTTTTCTCAGCTTCTTTGTTCTTCTTCTTTTCCTTCTTTATTTCTTCTTTTATTGCCTTTATCAGGTCTTTTTCCTTCCTTGTATCTAATCCTGTTTTATCACCGGCACGAAGCTCTAAAACTTTAATTTGTTCATCATACGTAAGTTTGTTGAACCATTTTGTGTCATACTCTTCTTTCTTTTCTTTGTTTTCCTGTTTGTTATCCTGCTGCTTTTCTTTTTCCTTATTATCTTTATTCTTTTCTTTGTTCTCTACTTCCTGCTTCTTATTGTCTTCCTTCTTAGGTTCTTGCTTCTTATCTTTTTTATCCTTAAGATCTTTTTGCTTTTTTTCCTTACCCTCAGCTTCTTTGTTCTTCTCTATTTCTTTTTTTAATTCATTTATAAAGGCTCTTATCTTCTTTTTCTCTGTTCCTGATTTAGCACCGGCACGAAGCTCTAAAACTTTGATTTGTTCATCAAGCGAAAGTTCGTTGAATAATTTTTCTCCATCGACCTGCTCAAATCCCAACTCCTTTACCAGATTTTCTTTTTCCTTTACCTCATCTATCAGCTCAAAACCTAATTCTTCCGCTACAGATTTGGGTTTATCTTTTTCTTCGTTCTTCTCTTCTTCCTTCTTATCCTTTTGGGCCTTCTTCTCTTTTTCGTCCAATAACTCTATAAGGGCTTTATCCTTCTTATAACTATTTTCAATGTTGGCACTAAGACGTCTGCCTATAATTTGCATATTATCATCTAATGATAAATCTAAGATTTCAAATCCATAATCCTTTGCCAGCTTTTCTTTACTTTTTTCTTCCTTATTCTTCTCTTTATCCTTATTTTTTTCTTTATTCTCGTTCTTTTCGTCTTCTTTTTCTTTATTTTCGTTCTTATTTTCTTCGTCGTTCTTCTTCTCGTCGTTCTTCTTCTCTTCGTCCTTCTTCTCTTCTTCTTTTTCTTTCTCCCTTTCCTTCTTGTCGTTCTCTTCTTTTTCTTTCTTCTCTCTTTCCTTCTTGTCGTTCTCTTCTTTATCTTTCTTCTCTTTTTCCTTCTTGTCGTTCTCTTCTTTATCTTTCTTTTCTTTTTCCTTCTTAGCCTTCTCTTCGTTCTGCTTCCTCTGTTCTTCCTCGATCATCTGAAGCTTGCGTGCATTAATTTCTCTTTGTCTTTCCTCCTCTTTTTCCTTCTCTTTCCTGAGTCTCTCCTGCTCGTTCTTCCCCTGCTCAAGAGCATTCTGGTCTTTCTGCTCCTGCTTATTCTCTTCCTTCTTATTCTCGTTAAGCTCCGGGTTTTTATTTTCTTCCTTCTTCTCTTCTTCCTTAATCTCCGGTATCTTATCCTCTTTCCTTTCTTCTTTCTTATCGTTTATGGATTTTTTAACAGGCTTTTTAAGTGCATCTTCCTCTATATTATCCTTATCAAGACCATGTTTCTCCGCAAAGGCCTGCATTTCACTGATCTTATCGTCTATACGCTTCTTTATAGTCTTACGGATTTCGATCACAGAACTCCAGCGCCTGCAATAGCTGTACAGTTTCTTGGGGCTGTACAGCTCTCCGGGCAGCCTTCTGTATCTTTTATGAACAAAATTGTCGCATTGCAAATTAAGCTCTGCAAGCTTTGTCAGTTCATTAACATGAGCTTCTTCCTGTTCTTCAACGCTAAGCTCCTTTTTTTCCTCCAGAGAATTCTTTACCTTGGGTCCATAAAGCTCTTCCTGCAACTCGTCAATGCGTTCCATATCGAGCTCTTCAGCATCTTTTAACTCAGTGAATTTATTCTTCAGACTATAATCTTCGATATCATTCAGATTTCTTTTACTCGTCTGATTTTTCTTTATTTTTTCCTTCGGAACTGCATTAAAATCAGTTTTTAAACGCTTAGAGGAGGACACATTCATTCCGCCTTCAAAGAATGTATTTGTCCTTTTTATCTCCTGATCCTTTTCACCATTTGTTTTGATCTCAGCCAGTTGTTTTCTCTGCTTTTCAATAAAGCTTTCATTATCTTTTCTGGGCATAAATGACCTCCTCTGCACATTATGCTGCAATTCAATGATAAACATTAAATTGCAGCATTATTAACAACTCTGAATATTTATCAGACCACCCTTAATAAACTGCTTATACCGGCATCTTAAAGCTCTTGAAGAGCTTCTCAACTGTATCGGGTGTAGTGTTACCAACTTCTTTTCCAAGGCCCATGACCACCATAACGGAGGTAGCCATTATCTTGGTCTCCATCATGGGATTGTAAGTACTTGCAGCGAATACTATTGACTGGGCCATCTGCATAGCCGTATCTTCCATCAGCTCGCTGGTATGCTCATATCCGTTAACATCCGCAATGATATCCACAAGGCCCATAGCATTGTCTTTTATGTTCATCTTATAGCTTTCCAGAGCCTTATCTATCTTATCTACTTTATCGTTCTGTCTTGCCTTTAAGAAGCCTGTCCTGATCTTGGCGATCTCCTGCTTCCCCGCATCGGTAGTAAGATAATAATCCGTAAGAGAATCTCTGTCAGTTGCAACACGTGCAGCGTACATTGCAAATTCTATACCGGCCTTTATAGCTCTCTGTATCGCTTCCTGACCTACATTCAGCTTCAGTCCGGCATAGTTGGTAGTCTCAATTACAAGATTCATAACATCTTCCGCTATGTTAAAGTTCTGAACGGTATTGGTGATGGTTTTTCCGAGCGCCACTTCAGCCTTATTTGCCTTATGCTGCTGTTCCATCAGTTTAGCACCGTGAGCATCCAGCCTGTTTTCCTTTGCATCTTTAAGCTTTTTCTGATCTGCAGCCTGCTGGCCTGCAGCATCTTTTTCATTCCTGCTCAGCAGCTGTTTGTTCTCTATGCTGGCTGCTATATTCTCTACATGGGCTACACACTTCTGTGCAAATTTAACGCCCTTCATTATAGATTTGGCAGTCTTTGTTACTGTATCTTTGATGTTATATATGGAGTTTTCTCCTTCCAGCAGATCTTTAGCTTTCTGCTCTCCTACGACAGATATCACCATATCATCAAAAGTCTTTTTGAAGTATTTATCAGCCGCAGTCTGGAGCTGCTTCAGCTCATCATCATCCTCCTTGATCTCGGCCTTTGCAAACTTTTCATTAATAAAGCGATATACCAGCAGATTAGCGCCATACTGGGCCAGTTCTACAATATCCTGCAGTCCCGGTACACTTGTTGCTATATCATAGTAGCCTTTAACTTTCTTCTGATAGCTCTCTACTTTTGCCTTATAATCCCTGCTGTCACCATAGGTGCTGTCTTTTGTTACGCCCTTCGTAGACTTCTCTACAATATTCTCCTCGTCGGCCTTAGCTTCCTTGCCCTTTACATCTGAAAGATGCTTTTCATTTACAAACTTAGTCACAAGGTTTTTCTTAAGGAATGTCGCGATCTCCGTAGCGGCTTCCTGGCTGCTTTTCTTCATCGCAATGATATTATCCATTCCTTCTTTCATATGCTGATAAAACAGCAGCTCTTCACGGCGTTTTGCTTCTTTCTGTTTCTCTTTATCTTTTTCTTCCTTTGTCTTTTCTTTTTCCTTCACGTCGACAGCTGTAACATTCATGAGTGCAGGATTCTGATCTATCTGCTTGGAAAGACTCTTGGCATCCGCGCCGACCTTCTTCAGTTTGCCTATACCTTTTCGTACAAATCCGTCCTCTTTGAATCCAAGGCTGCCGAAAGCACTGTCCGCAGTATTTATATAGCCGACTATCGTATCCAGATACTTATCAATGCCCAAGTCATCCTTGACTTCTTTGGCAAGCTTCCTTCCGACATAACGCGTCCAGCGGTTTCCGGTACGATGGAAATTCTTTCTTAAGAAACTGTAATCCATCTTCATCGCACCCTGTTCGGAAAGATCACCGGCGCCACGATAGATCATGGCATTACCTTCGGTCTTCTCCAGCTCCCTGGTTGCGCGTGTGACAAAGTTCAGCGCTCTCTGGAAAAGTTTCCAGTCGATAGCCGTTCCTCTTGAGAAAAGAAATCCTCTTTCATGGGAGAAGATAGATTCCAGATCCTTCTCCTTCTTAAAATCTACCCTGTCGCTTACCTGCGTACTCAGCAGATTTTCCATGGCCAGATATCTTGCTTCACCGTCCGCCTGTAATCCTATATTATCATTCAGACAGCTTATGATATACTGATCGATAAGCTTAAATCGGTCAGCTTCATTCAGGTAGCCGCGCTCATCCAGTCCAAAGAAATTCGTAACATAATTCTTTTTGGATATATCCAGCAGATCACGTCTTGCCAGTACTTTATAGAACAGATTTTTCTCTCTTTCATCCAGCTTCATAAAGCCTGCATATGCATTTTTTATGGTTTCGTTTCCTTCCGAATCCACCTTGGAACTGATCAGCCTGTCAAAATGAAAATCGGTAAATTTGTCCTTCTTATCCTTGAAATCATGCTCAAGTTCTTTATGCATTTCTATGGCTTTCTTATTACCGCTCATATCTATGAACTTATAAGCATTCTTTAAAGCTTCGATCTCGTTACGTTTCGCCTCTATCTCATCCAGCATATCCAGTGCATTTATTATGAGCTTCCAGTCCACCAGGGTTTCACGTTTAAATGATTCACTCTCAAAATATCCCTTGGTAAGGGGCTTGCCCTTAAAATTGACATTATCTTTTAACTGGAAACTCAAAGCGCTTACCAACGCCTGAAGACAGCTGTCGCTTTCATCAAAGCCTTCGAGCACCTCGTTCATCTGACTGCCGCTAAGAGCCTCTTTAAGTGCATTGCTCTTTGCCTGGTCAGCGCGAACCTTCTTGTCTTTTCCCTCGCCCGTGGTAATATCCACAACGGAACGCTCCTGTAGCAGACGCAGGAACATCTTCAGCTGGGTATCATCCAGCGCCTTTAAACGCTTCTGCACATTTGCCAGATTATACTTAACGGTGATATCCTCATCGAGATTGCCGGCTATCAATGCGGGTGCACCGGCTGCCATTACAACAGCATTTACGCCCTTTTTCTGTGAGTCTACCCTTACGGTTTTCCCTGTCTTTTTGGCCTCTTTCGCAGCTTCCGATTCAGCAATCGACTTGAGTGCCATTCCTGTCGCCATGGTAGCTGCGCCGGCTCCCACTATCGCTGCTTTTATGCCTATCCTCTTTCCGGATATCTTATCGTTCTCGGCATACTGCAGCAGCTTATCCCTTACATCCTGTACTGTAAGAGATACGCCACGCAGCTTATCAACCTCATGCTGCTGTTTCTTATCATGATTAACATATGCAGCGTATATCGACGAATAACCATCACTTATACGCTTCACATCTTTTTCGCCAAAAGCCTCTTTCTTTGTGGTGATGGCTTTAACAAAAAGCATCGCCTTCTCATATGCGGTATCAGACATTACATAGCTGTCTGTAAATCCAAAGATCCCGGCGTCACCGTAATTCACCAGTTTGAAAAATGCTTCCTTGTAATCTATCTTTACATCAAGTTTGCCGCCCTTTACATATGTATCTATCTGGCGGGCTATCTCATCAGCCGTCTCCTTCTTGACACTCTTGCCGGATAAAAGTGCTGACGTACCCATGGTTCCTATGCCGATCGCCCCTTTATCCATCATCATGAGTGCGATGGCAAAAAGCTTCTTCTGGTTATTATCCAGCTTTTCGTATTTGTTTTCCTTACCTTTGAAGAATATGACAGAAGACTTGATCACATCCTCCAGATCTTTCTCGCCTAACTTTGAATCGCTCCTCTGCTGTTCCAGCTCCTTAACCGCCTTATCATCAACAGTCATGCCGATACCATCAAGATTTCTCATGTTTTTCTCATCCTTGATGAAATCAAATATCTTTTCGTTCCAGGTTTCGGCCCATTTTTCCGATTCAAGATCCTTTCCGCTTTCCAGATCCTTTATCAGATCCTCCAAAAAGTATTCCTTTATGCCGTTTACATTTCTGTCCATAGTTTCCATGGACATCTTGTATTTTTTAGATTCTTCATTCAATACCATGAAATGCGCTCTGATCATTTCAGAAAGCTTCTGCGAAGCCTTAAGGAAGCCGGCCTGCTTGGATATCATATCTCCCAGTTTCTTCTGGTACTCCAGTTTCTGATCATCCTTAAGCTTGCCGAAACGTACGGCTTTTTTATTTTCATCCAGAAAACCTGCGCCGGTGATCAGCATTGTTCTCAGATTCCTGCTTATCTCACTCTGCTCGCCCTTTATGTATAATTCATCAAATTTGGTTTCTTCCAGAGCCTTTATCTTTGCATAATTATCCCTGAATACCTTATAGCTCTCGCCCTTTCTCAGCTCGGCTATATTCAGCTTGTTATTATCTTCGAACAAAGACCTCTTTGACATATCTCCATACAGGCTCACGATATACATCTGCGCCTCTTCTTCAGACATGGCGGCGTCATCCGGAGCTTCTGTCTGCAGCATGGAATACATCATCTCCATTGCAGCGGCATGTTTGTACAGCAGTTCATCATCTTCAAAGATACCCAAAACAAGGTCTTCTCCGCCGGAAGAAGCTCCCTCTTCTATAAGGGCGTCCTTAAGTACCTGGGGGATCTTTACGGTGCCTGCATACTTGTCAACGTATTCCCTCATTTTGTTCACTGTAGAGTGTGTAAGGGTTACCGTTTCCCTTCCGTTCTGTTTTACGCGTACCAGTGAACCATTCAGGCGTACCTTATTAAGGGAACCGTCATCGATCCCCAGATACTTCATCCTGACGACCTTTCCTTTTTCCCTCTGTTTTTTGATATCCTCGCGCAGACCCTTTTCTTCATCTTTGGAAGCCGAGTCCATATCAGCCTTACGGGTTATCTGCTTTATGAGTTTATCGCGTTCCTGATCCCGCTTCGTCATACGTTTATCGCTTTCATTCTGTTTTTTGGTCTCATCATATAATTTCTTGGCCCACGCGATGAGTTTATTCTTATCGGTAAACACCTTGAATTCTTCAAAGCTGTTTACCGAATATACGAGATTATACTGGAATGAAGCCAGATGCTGGTTTATCACGGCATCCTTTAATCCCTGACCCTTAAGGATCTTTTTGATCTCATTCTTTGCAGCATTTATATTTCCGTTATATTGGGCAAAAGTCTTTTTAGTATGATCCTCTATCACTCCCTGGAAATACCCGGCGTCACCTTTTATATCACCATCATAGATATTCCTGAGATATGAGAAACAATACTGGCTCACTGTAGCATCTATGACGGGAGCATTACCGGCTTTTTTTGCCTTCTCAATACCCTCGATCAGATTCTTAAGTCTGGGGGCCATTTCATTTTTCATGTAATCGGTAAATACTTTTTCATCTTTGCTCATCATTGCAGCATAGCAGTCGGGTATTTTCGCCATCTGTGCTGCAAAAGCCGCATATTTGCCTTTGTCGAATTCCTCCAGTTTCTTAAGACGTTTGTCATAGAGCTTCTGCGCATCTGATATCTTATTGATCGCCAGAGTCTTTGTAAGATCGCCGCCTTCTTTCTCTAAAGTAAGGAGAGCTTCTTCCCAGGTCTTAACGCCGAAATTCTCAAGATTGATGCGCATGTTTTCCGCGCGTTTGTCGCTGTTCATCTCTTCATTGACATCGCGCATCTCAGCCATGATCCATTTGAATCTGTCGACATATTTTCCCCAGTCTTTCTTCGCAACACCGCTCTTCTGGAGCATGCGCTGTATATGACGGGTACGTATCTGTACCATCTCTGCATCAGCTTCCTCTGCAAGCTTTCTCTTTGCCGTGTTTTTCCTGATCATATCATCTATCTTGATATGCATCTCATCAGGATTGCTGCCGTCACCGGATAACGCCAGCCAAAACCTTGAGTCCATTTTATCGCCCAGTTTCTTAATGGCTAATTCTTCTTTTTTCCTGCGCCTGATCACTCCGGGCGTCTTCTCTGCATCATCAAAATCACGCTTGGCAATATACTCCCTGCGTGAATACATCATTTCACCCGGAACATTTCTCTCAAGGATTATACTTTCTATGGCATTCTTAAAATCTGCATTCTCCCATTCACCACTGGAAAGGTGCATTTTCTCCAGCAGATCCCAGCGGTCTTCTGAAAGCATCAAGCCTTCTTTTTCGATACGCTTTAAGAATGATTTGGTATTCTTCTTTACCCTCTTCGAATACTCTTCTCCCTGTTTTTTCCACCAGTCGGTATCACGTTCAACGTTCTTTTCCTTCTTGGTCTGTTCCAGGACGAACTTAACAAAACCTTCTTTACGCTCGCCCTCCAGCTTAAGGGATTTCATAGCTTTATCGAGCTGTCTTTCCTGATTGTATTCTTCGGGCGCTACATAACGCAGCATATCGCAGAAGATATTCGCCTGATCCATCTGCTGGCCGGGCGTGCCAAAAAGACGCAGCGCTCCCAGATTCGCATCAAGCTTTTCTTTGATCTGTTCAAAGTTGATGGAGGAATATCCCCTCTCTTTAAGCATTTCAATTATAGGAGCATCGCTTTCCTTAACCTTATCAACCAGCAGCTGCTTCCTTATTTTGAATTCTTCGTCATCTGTAAATGCCAGGAGCTTCTGTATCTCGGGGTTATCATAGATATTCTCGCCCGTTAAAGAGCTGCCCAGTACAGGATCTTTTTTTAGAGCTGCTGCACGTTTTTTCAGTTTATCAAGCCCGCTCTTGTTTTCCTTCATGAAATCTTTGATGAGGTCATTTACCTTCACCGCATACTCCCTGGGCGAGAGAGTCATCCATTCCTCGGGACTATGCAGATAAATATACCTTGTCATATCCTTCTTAAGATGCGTCATGTTGATCACATCTTTTTTATTTGCATCTACCAAAAGACTTATAGTCATCTTAAAAGCCAGAAGCTTGGTCTGCTTGTTCTGCAGAGCTGCCAGCAGTTTGTTCTTTTCTTCTTTTGATACATCCTTTTTACCGGAAAGGAGCTTTTTGAGTTCTTCGGTATAGCCGCCTTTGATCCAATCTTCCCTGGTCTTATCTGCAGTCTTCTCATCAAGCTGCGGTCCATCTTCGCTGCTTTCCAGCAATTCATTCATCTCTTTTGCCAGGGAATTGATCTTCTTGGAATCCTTGGCTGCTTCTATTTCTCCCTTGTCCAGGCCCATCTGTGCGCCTTCAATCTCTTCCTGCTTATCAACAGGGAGCTGGCTCTTTTGCTCAAGTATCTGGGCTCCCAGCGCATTAAGGAGCATCTGTACCCGCGTTACGATCTGATATCTTCTCTTGGAGTTGCCCATAAACTTGAATCCGTCATGGGTATCCAGATAATGGGTAACAGCCTGGCGCGCAGAAAAATATGTCTCAAAGAAATCGGCTGTCATCTCTGTTACCTGACCGTTTTCGTCAACTATCTTTCCCTTTGTGATGGAAAGATTGAGAAGCTTGTTGACTGCTTTGAACATATCGTCAAAAGTCTCGGATTTTGAATATGTATCAAAATAGAGCTCATCACGCAGACCTGCAAGGGTCATATCCCCCAGATCGTTATGCTTAAGCCCTTCCTTCGTGGCTATGATCCCTGTGGTCTTATCAAAGTTCTGCACGGCATCCCAGCCCTGCTGCTGCCGTTGTTCATACTTCTGCTGCTGTGTGAGCACAGGTTCCTGCTTCTTCTGCTGTTTTTTTAACTCCTGACTATCATTACCCATTTTTTCACTCCTTCTCTACCGGTCCGGCAGTTTTTATTTGAAGATATATTTATAGACTGCTATCTCTGCGTTAAAGCTCCATTCATCAAAACATTCTTCAATAAGCCTCTGATACTCGGGCTCTGCAAAACGGATATACAAGCGGCTCTGCATTCCCTCTCCTTCCAAAGCTCCTGACAGTACTCCGGCAAGAAGCGCGCGGAATATCTTTGCGCCGCCCAGTCCGTCTTTTATAAAAGCACCATCCAGAATGCAGCTGTTGCGCCCTATATGCTCTATCGCCATAACTCCCAAAGGCTTGTTATCGTTAATGTAGAAATAGTTGAAAGGCAAACGAGATATAAAAGAAAAACCGGCATCCTCCGTATCTTTCCGGAGTTCCGTAAGATACTTCCTGCATTCTTCCTCCGTGCATGAAGCAAAACTTAACAGATGTTCATCCTGCGAAGCTCTTATCGCCTGAGCACGCATAAAGAGAGAGTCATAGAAATCCGCAAGATAATATCCTCCGCTGATACCATAGGTTCCCGGTCCGGTAAAACCTGCCGTCTTAAGTATCTTTGGCGTCAGCACTCCATACTCTTTGCCATCGATAGTAACTGTCCGGGCAAGGATCTGTTTTATCCCTCTCCTTTTCAGTTCTTCAAGAAAGGCCGGCAGCATTTCCGCAAAGATATCTTCAACACTGTCCTGTCTTCTGCGCCAGACATAGGCGACATGGGCCACCTTCTCATCCGCTACCGATACGGCAGCGATCAGCAGCGCCATCAGCCACTCTTCCCCGGCATCCGGATCGCTTACGGAAGTACCCATGATAATGCTGTCATTGCCCGGAAGTTCAGGAAAATCGGTAAAGTTTTCCACATACTGTCCATACTCATCCGGTTCGATGATAAAATGATTGTAAGACTTCATCTGTCCTCCTGTTAAAGACAATTAGATATCTCTATATTATATATCAAAATAGCCGATCACACAATGATTTGTATGCATTTATACCGCAAATGTGAAGTGCAAAGTTAAATTCCACTTTCCTTACCTTTATGTAGAACTTACTCTTACAGGATTATCCCTAAGTTCCACTTATGATAAGTTGATTTTAGTCTTACAATAGTAATTCCGGCAACTGTCCATGAAAGGATTGGT
>JAEEGL016483112.1_pt1 | contig 25686 bp, 24 predicted proteins | sample 9134231 | NCBI WGS metagenome assembly JAEEGL01 (sample SAMN16246548, study PRJNA631951) | gut metagenome | biome: gut microbiome; feature: rumen; material: fiber-attached | host: Bos | place: Iran: Karaj | collected 2018-10 | reverse complement strand
TGAGCCCGTACCGCCTTTAACCGTTCGAATCTGACCGACGCCGAAAACGGCGATCCGGCTTCCGGCTTCCAGAGGTAGACAGTGATCTTCATTTTTCAGCATCACGATGCTTTCAGCCGCCATTTCTCTGGCAGTTTTCGCGTTTTTCTTCATACGTTCCGTATTCACTGTCTTCATTCCTTTTTCCTCCCTAAACACTGTCATTCCGGTTGGTTAATCGTTTATATATCCATCCCCATTTTACTGCGTGAATGCTTTGCTGTAAATTATGCAATTTCGCCAATTTAATCGTTTAAATTACGTGCAAAATAAACATGTTCGAAAACCGAAATTTATGATATAGTTTACCGTAAGGAAAACAATCGGATCACACGTCATTTGTCAAGTTATCATTTACAGGAGGAACCGCCATGGCAGATTTGGACCGTATGCAGGCACTTCATCAGCAGACCGTCGCAAGACAGCAAAAAAGAGACGCAGCCATCACCAAGACCACCGAGTACTATGAAAGCGATGGTGTCAGGCTCGGTATCGATATTTACCAGCCGAATGAAACGGAATTTCCCGGTATTCGTCCCGGCATCCTGCTCTTCTTCGGCGGCGGTTTTATGGTAGGCTGTAAGGACGCGTTTGGGCCCCAGGCTGAAGAACTCGCCAAACACGGCTATGTGGCCTTTTCCGCCGATTACCGCATTACCGCGCTCCACGGCACCACGGCTCCGGACAGCATGCTCGACGGTGCGGCTGCCTGGACTTATGTTCGCGAAAACGCTGCAAAGTGGAATCTCGACCCGGAACGTCTTGCCGCAGGCGGAGGCTCAGCAGGCGGACTGATCGCCCTGATGACAGGACCGCTTTCCGGCGTCTTTCCGAAAGCGTTGGTGCTGTTTAACCCCGGTGTTTTCAGCACACGCGATCAGGAAAACGGTAAGCGTTTCGAGAGCTGGACGACCCGTTTTCCCATCATGAATACCGAAATGCTGAAGGCGGGCATGCCGCCTATGCTGATCATGCACGGCGAAGACGATACAACCGTTCCCTACGCCGGTGTTAAGGAATTTTCCGAAAAGGCTTGCAGCCTCGGGATCGATTCCCGGCTGAAAACCTATCCGGGAGCAAAACACGGCTTCTTTAACTTCAACCGCAGCCGCGCTCACTATTTCCTGACACTGGGAGAGACGATCCTGTTTTTGGATGAAGTTCTCTGAATTCCGTTCAAGCCCAAAGACTCACCTTTCCGTTTCGGGGTAACCTCATGAATAAAGTTACGATCAAGGATGTGGCGCTCTCTGCCGGCGTTTCCGTCGCGACGGTTTCGTATGTGCTGAATGAGACTCCCGGCAAAGTCATTTCCGATTCAACCAGGCAGAAGGTTTTGACAGCTGTGCGAAACCTGCACTACATCCCGAACAGCGCCGCCAAGCGTCTCAAATCCAGCCGCTCCAAATGTATTGCCGTCCGTCTCGCGACCACGCTGTCGATCCCCCGCTACTATCTGGCGGTGCAGGGAATCCGTGCTTTTCTGGAGCCGCTCGGCTACAGCCTGCTTCTTTTTGGGGAAGAAAAAAAAGGAGAGATCCCCCCTTATCTGAACGCCTGTCTGAATACGCAGGCCGACGGTATTCTTTACATCTCTTCCAACCACACGGACATTCCTGCTGAGGTACTCGAAACGATCCGCGCGCAGCATATTCCGCTGTCCGTGATCGACTGCATGGGCAGTGAGCCGGACGTAAACAGCGTCAATTATGACTATTACGCTTCCAGCTATCTGCGCGTCGAAGCCCTGCTGAAAAAAGGCATTAAGGACTTTGTCTATATCACGCCTTCCTACAAGAACTACAAACAGCTGAGCCGCCTCCAGGGATTTCTGGCCCTGCTGGATCATGCCGACGGCAGCAGCTATCGCATCGAAGAATACGATGCTCCCGATGCGGATTCCAGTGATTATCTGACATTCGATCTCGCGGAAGCCTCGGACGTATCGGCCACGCTGACAAAACGGCTGATCGATATCTATCAATCCGTCCTTGCTGCCTCCCCACAAGACACGGCGATCATCGACACGTTTCAGGATGCCCATACGCTTCTCGCTCCTCGTCTCTATCTGCAGCATGTGCTGCATCCGGAGAACGAACGTATCGCCTGGTATGACCGCACCCTGTCCTACGCGTTTCCACACTACGACGCGGGTTTCGAAGCTGCCCGCTCCCTGATCGAAACGATCGAGGGGAGCCGGAACGTGCGCAAGCTGGTTTTGCAGCCCAGGCTGGTTCCGATCGACCCGGCATTATTCGAATAGCTTCCCGGGCCCTTGACACACAAAGAAAAACCGGCTTACACAGCCGGTTTTTTTATTTATCAAAAGAAGCTCAGAATTCCTTCTTCTCCATGATCCGGATACTAAGCCAGATCGAGAGCGCCGTCAACGCGATGCAGACAGCCGCTATTCCAAGGAAGACGCCCGGCAGCGACAGCGAGTCCATCGCTTTCATCGCGCCTTCCACTCCGCCGGCATACCTTTCAACAAGGAAAATGACGACGGCCGCTACGCCAAAGGCCACCATCATGACCGTCCGGCCCTTCTCAGGCCCCCATTTGAGCTGCGGCGGAATCATCACCGAAATGATGAGAAGTATGACCGGCATATAGGCCAGCATCCCCAGAAAGTCCTGTCCGGTAGGAAGCAGGCTTCCCTTCAGGACGCAGGCGATCGTTCCGATCATTACAGCAAGGACCCAGGATATGACCCCTGCCGCCGCGGAAAAAACATATTTTTCGATGGCGTATTCCCTTCTGGTGACGGGAAGGCTCATCAAAAAAGGCATGCAATTGTCGTATTCATCGTAGCTGATCGTGCTGATGGAAGAGATCGTCGCGACCATGACGATCCATCCGATCGAATACGTATTGCTGTCCATGACCAATGCTATCACGATGCCCCAGACAAGCAGAAAGATAAAGACACGTCCCCGCTGCATCATCAGGGCAAGATCTTTCGCAAGAAGTCCTTTCATTCGTCAATCCTCCTTCGCCATCATGATGATGAGGTCATCGATGCTGCCGCTCTCGATCACGATATCCGGATAGTTTTCAGCATAAAACTGTTTCTGGTTGGTAAGACACGAATAGCCGAACTTTTCCTTCTTCGTCTGTATCAGATACTGCTTATCCAGCTTTTCGAACGCGGCGTCCGACAGCTTCAAAACCGCATACTCTCCGAGAATCATGTCCGTATCCTCATGAAGCACGATCTTTCCGTTGTGAAGCATATAGATATCATCACACAGTCCCTCGAGATCCGAAGAGATGTGCGAGGAGATCAGCACCGTGCGCTCATTGTCCTCTGCCAGATAATCGCGCAGCAGATCCAGCACCTCCGTGCGAGCCACTACGTCAAGTCCCGCGGTAGGCTCGTCGAGGATCAGCAGCTTGGCTCCGTGACTGCAGGCAGTCAGAAAGCGCAGTCTCGCTTTCATGCCGGTCGAAAACTCCTTCAGATTTTTATCCATCGGAAGGTGTCCCCTTGCGCAGCCATCCAGAAACCACTTCTCATCAAAATTACGATAGCACCCGCGCAGGATCCGAAGCACGTCGCGCAGTTTCAGATAATCGGAAAACCCTGAATCCGAGAACGCGACACCGATCTTTTCCCGGTCCTCTCTTGTCAGCTCCTTCACCGGCTTCCCCAGTACCTTTACCTTGCCTGCTTCAGGCCGGATCAGCCCCAGGAGCGCCTTGATCGCGGTACTCTTGCCTACACCGTTCCTTCCGACAAGACCGGTAACGCGGCCCGTCGGAACCTCCATGTCGATGTTCAGCTGAAATGAACCGTAGGTCTTCACAAGCCCTTTGACCTGTATCATTTTAATCCTCCAGCAAAATCTCTACGAGTGAGCGGATTTCTTCGTTCGACAGCCCTGCCGCGCGCACCTGTTCGAGCGCCTGCGAGAGCACATGTTCTGCCTCGCGCCGTCTGGCCTCCTCGGCCATCAGGCTGTCCGTCTCGGCCACGAAGCTACCCTTGCCGTGTACCGTAACGATAAATCCGTCTTCTTCCAGACGATCATAAGCCTTCTTAACCGTCAAGGCACTGATCTTCAGTTCTGCTGACAGCATCCTTACCGAGGGAAGGCCTTCCCCCGGCTGCAGATCACCGCTGATGATCGCCGATTTGATCTTGTCCATGATCTGCTCATAGATGGGCACCATGGATGTATGATTCAGAATAATATGCATCTTATTCCTCCTGTCTGTAAACAGTATATAACAGTAACAAACAGTTGTCAACAGTGTATAACAGTTGGAGCGTGTTATTTTATGATTTTTCCTCGGCTTCCTTCGCAAGAGCTCCTGCGTTTCGTGAAAACCATCCCGCCTTGACGAGTCTACCCGCAAAATTTATACTTATGCAAAAGAGAATTCTCCATCGTTCCTTTGTGTTTCCGATCATCCGGACGTTTTTTCGAAAAGGAGGGATCTTCATGACAGACTCCGCCATCCGCAGCAATCGGCTTCAGTGTCTCTTCGCCTTGGTCAGCGCCAGTATCGTGGCTATTTGCGTCTGCGTGGGTGTCACGATGAACCTTGTGACTTTGTATGACGAAAACTTTGACCATATGGGGATCCGCACCTTCTGCATGTTCACCGTGGATTCCAACATTCTCGCGGGATTGTCGATGCTGCTGTGCATCCCCTATACCATCGATGGACTCCGCAAAGGCAACTATCACCTGCCGGACTGGGTCGTCGTCTTCATGCAGATCTGCGTCACCGCTGTCACGCTGACCTTTCTTGTCTCCCTGTTCATCCTGGCACCGGTCAAGGGCTTTGTCCTGATCTTTACCGGTTCGCGCTTCTTTCTTCACGGCGTTTGCCCGCTCCTGTCCATTCTAACCTTTTGTTTCTTTATCAACAGCCATTTGATCCGTCTGTGGGAATCCGTGCTGGCGTTGATCCCGGTCTTGATCTATGCGCTTGTTTATCTTGTCATGGTCGTCTTTATCGGAGAAGCCAACGGCGGCTGGAACGATTTCTACGGTTTTGCCACCCGGATCCCGGTATGGGTCTCCCTGATCGCGATCATGCCGCTGACATTCGGCATTTCATCGCTCCTGCGGTTCGGTCATGATCAATGCTGCAAACAAAGGCGGAAGAAAGATGCTGCGCTCTATAAGGCTGTCTACGGCGGGGTGGATCTGATGCAGGCTGTGGAAAGTCTGGCTCGGTTCCAGAAAAGCCGAAACAGCAGCAAGAACATCGTCGTTCCGGCGCAGATGATCGGATTTATGATCCAAAACACAGGCTCCGATCTCGATCTCGAGGATGCCTGCCTGCATTACCTCAGTACGTATATGGACGAAAACTGATCCTCCGCCTGATCAGCTAAAAATCGTTGTTATTAAGACAAACCCCCGAGCATCGGACCCTTCGTCCGGTACTCGGGGGTATTTTCGCTGTTCTTTCGGCTCCTTCACCGTGATGCTACACTCTTTTATCTCTTTTTATACAGGACGAGCTCAGGATCTTCTCCATCGCCTTCATAGGTGCAGATCAGGATAAAATCCATATCGGCGAGGATCCCGAACCGCCTGCTGCCGCCAAACTCCGACTCCAATTGATTGCCCAGGTAGGTCTTTTCGTCTTTCAGGAATTTGACGTTTATACCGCTTGGCAGACGGTATTCCAGATTCACATACTTGCCGACAAGCGCGTTGAGATGATCCACTTTGGGAAGTCCGTCGATATGGAGCGCATTGATCTCTTCGATGAGCTGCTTCTTGAATTCTTCGAACTGTCCGTTGTCGCTGAGTTCATCGTACCGCTTCCAGTAGTCCAGCTTCGGAAGCGTCTGCTTCATGTAGGTACGCGCCTGTTCTTCCGTAAAGCCTTCCTTCACCATCATCGGAACACAGACACGGATCAGATCATCCATATTGCTGTAAGTATAGGTCCCATCGGAAAAGCACCATTTACAGTAGCTTTCATTTAACGTCCCATCCAGATTCCGTCCGATGATCTCATCTTCGAGCGGCATGCCGCAGCATTGACACTGCAGCTGTCTCGGTGATCCGAGCAATGTGTTGATCGACACATCAAACACGTTCGAAAGAATCTTCAAAGTATCGGTGTTCGGCTGCGTCTCTCCGGTCTCCCAGCGGCTGACAGCCTGCCTGGTGACCATGACACGCTCGGCCAGCTGATCCTGTGTGAGATGTTTTTTCTCGCGAAGCATCCGTAATACGTCTTTTGTTTCCATTTTTTAACCCTCCGGTTTTTATGCCTCTATTATGAACGCTTTTCACGGTTTTGCCAAGCAACGTGTTGTTGCGCCGGCCGGAATCCTGAACAATCCGTGCCGGTTGCAGTAATAATAGGAAAAACGGATTCCGCTGATCTTAAATAGAGCTCATCCTTTTCGAAAAAAGAAGCTTGCCTAAATGTCCCGTCTACTTCATAATAACAGTAGTATAGCTTTTGTCTTTCTGTTCGTCAGCCCGACCTATTATTATATGCAGGAGGTATGCTTTAATGCGCACATCTCAAGAACTAAAAAACGATTGGTACTTCAGCAAGACATGTACGAGTGTCCCTGTCAGTCTTCCGGTGTCGGGAGACTGGGAAAAGGTCTGTCTTCCCCATACCTGGAACGCGGTAGACGGACAGATCGGCATTCCCTTCGACCGCGGTGCTTACTGGTACGTTACCACTTTTGAAGCTCCTTCGCAGCCCCTTGATGCCGGCCGGATCTATATCGAGGTCGGTGCCTGCTCGCTGCGCGGCGAGATCTGGCTGAACGGCGAAAAAGTAGCCGAGCATGTCGGCGGTTACAGCGCTTTCCGCGCGGATGTTTCCGAGCGCTGTCAGAAAGGCACGAACGTTCTGGCGATTCTGGCGGACAATTCGTATTCGGATAAGGTTTATCCCCAGCGCGCTGACTTTACCTTCTACGGCGGACTGTATCGCTATGTTCGAGTCATCAGTGCGCCAAAGGATGGCTTCACACTCGACGATCTCGGCGGATCGGGTGTGTACATTGACGCCACCCCTAAAGACGGAGCCGGTCTGGTCCATGTGAAAGCGAAGCTCTCCTCTTTCGAACCCGGGCAGACGGTCTCGCTGGAGATCTTCGATGCGGATGGCCGCACGGTTACCGAATCGTGGGCCTTCGCCGCGGAAGAAACCGAACTGAACGCCTGCATTCCTTCCTGCCGCGTATGGGACGGTGTGAAGGATCCGTACCTTTACAAGGCGAGAATCCGCCTTGTCTCCTTTAACGAGGTCGTGGACGAAGTAACCGAGTCCTTCGGCGTCATGGAATTCGAAGTCTCTCCCAAGAAGGGCTTTATCCTCAACGGCAGAGAGATGCCGATCCGCGGCGTCTGCCGTCATCAGGATCGGATGTATGTAGGCAATGCCTTAAGCCATGAGGAAGAGGAAGAAGATATGCGCCTCATCGCGGAGATGGGCGCGAACGGGGTGAGGCTTGCGCACTACCAGCAGAGCCGTGAGATCTATGATCTGTGCGATCGTCTGGGCCTTGTCGTGTGGGCGGAGATCCCGTACTTTGCCCAGAGCTGGGATGACGATGCGCATGCGTCGGCTGTTCAGGAGATCCGGGAGCTCGTTATTCAAAACTACAACCATCCCTCCATCTGCTTCTGGGGCCTTTCCAACGAAGTCCTAATGATGGGCAACGACAATCCGAAGCTGCTTCCCTGCCATGAAGACCTCAACCGCGCGGTCAAAAGCATCGACCAAAAGCGCATGACCGTCATCGCGCATGAATACTTTGCTGAGTGGAGCCACAAGCTGCACGACGTTTCCGACGCGGAAGGCTGGAACCACTACTTTGGCTGGTACCGCGGCGCCATGGAAGATCTTGGCAAGTGGGCGGATGAGTACCATGCAGCCCACCCGGACCGCAGGATCGCGATCAGCGAATACGGCTGTGACAGTGTTGTAAGATACCATTCCGATAATCCGGTCAAGATGGATTATTCCGAGGAATACCAGGTTCTGATCCATGAGAGTGCGTGTGAAGATTTCGCCACCCGCCCGTGGATCTGGGGCACCTTTGTCTGGAACATGTACGACTTTGGCAGCTATTTCCGCCGCGAGGGAGGCACCAAGGGCCGGAACAACAAGGGGCTTGTCACCTTCGATAGAAAGATCAAAAAGGACGCCTATTACGTGTACAAGGCATGGTTCAGCGAGGATCCGTTCGTTCATATGGACGGGCGCCGCTACTTCCAGCGCCCGGGCGATCGGACGGTTATCCGGATCCACTCCAACCAGCCGAAGGTCAGTCTGTATGTGGATGGGACCCTGTTTGGCACGCAGGAAGGCAGTCACGTCTTCGTATTCGAAAACGTACCGCTCTCTCCCGCAGGGACTTTCCTCGAGGCGAAGGCCGGCAGCTGCACGGATACGATGACCTTGCGCGGCGGTCTCGAGGATCCGGATGCCTTCGTGTTCCCCGGCTTCAAGGAAGCGCAGGACGCGAAGAACTGGTTTGAAGGCGTGGATGATATCGCCGGCGCGATGGAAACCAAGGAAGGCTTCTACTCGATCCATGATCCCGTCTCCGAGATCATGGCCAGCGCCAAAGCCAAGAAAGTCATTATGGACACTGTGATCGCGGTTTCCGAGCGTTCCCTGCCGGAAAGCCTCATCTTTGACGGCGACCTGTCTCTTCCGGTCTCTGAGTTTATGATCACCGGCTTCCGCGAATCCCTTATCAGCAAGAAACGCGACCTGGCGCTTCGCCGCATCCACACGGCTCTTAGTCAGATCCCGAAGGAAGGGTAAGAAGTCCGGATCTGCAAGGCCGGATATGCGCGAAAGCGCTCCGGCAATGACAGTATGAAACCATAGAAAAAGGCCAAAGCAAAACTTCTTTTGCTTTGGCCTTTTTGCTTAGCATTATAATCTTGCTTCACGCAAGAAAAGTGAAACTTTCAGAATCGAAAGCCTGCTCCGATTCGAAGCTGAAGTACAGTGCATGCATGCCCGTGACCGGCTGGAGCACAACAGTGGTTTGAGACTTTCCGTTTTCTACCCGGCCTTCTCCAATGACAGGTCCGTCCGGCGCATCGATCCGGATCCGGACCGACATGTTCAAGCCTCCGACAGTCGTAAGCTCCACTGCGGACGGAGACTGAAAAGCAAAGTACTTATACCCTGCTGTCAGTTTTCCTTCCGGGCAATGAATGAAATGCCTAAGTTCTTCCGTGCTGTCTCCAAGCGATGCCTCATCCACAAACGGACTCGCATCGTTTGGATCATGCCCTTCTCCGAAGGGCGACTGTTTCTTCATGACAGGGGCCATATAGCAGCAGTAAGCAGCATTGTAAGTACCTTCCGTTGCGAGCGCTCCTTCATTCAGCCCGGCCGAAGTCACCTCAGCCTGCGCAAACAGTCCGTCATCCCGCACCTTCAGCTTTTCCGCACAGCCCTGTCTCGAACAGCCGGTTCCGTGAGTGTGTCGATGGTAAAAGATATACCACTGGCCTTTGATCTGAACAAGACCGCCGTGATTGTTGCCAAGCGGCATGACCGGATCTTCCCTAAGACCAAGATCCGCGTTGCTGTTTAAGATCCCTTCAAAGTGATACTCCCCCAGGGGGCTGTCCGCGCTGGCATAGCACAGCTCATGACTCTGTTCACTCGAATAGACCAGCAGATACCGGCCGTTTACCTTCCTCGGACTGCTCGCCTCGAAGAAACCATGTCCCTCGAACGCGGTGCCCTTCGCCATCTTAGCGTTGGGGATCAGCTCAGCCGGCCCTTCCAGAATCGTCTGCATGTCTACATCCAACCGGAAGCCAAGACTGTATTTCACAAAAGGAGACGGCAAGTTCCGGAATCGCTCCGGGATCTCGCCCGGAAGGGAAAAGCCCACATAGAGATAGACCTTTCCGTCATCATCCACGAGCACACCGGGATCGAACATTTTCACATTCGTGTAGGCGCTGCCATCCGCTTTTTTTACGGGTCCGAGAAGCGAGAACGGGCCTTCCGGCCTTTCGCTGACAGCGACATAGCATTCACTCTGCCTTTTGGTATTAAAGTAGAGATAGAAGCGTTTATCCGGACCCTGGACCACGTCAGGGGCAAAAAGAGCATCCTCCTCCGTCATTCGCGGACAATCCCCGCGGGCGAAGGAGACGCCGTGGTACGTCCAGTCTCCAAGGTCCTCCAGCGGTGCCGACCAGACAACATAATCGCCGGGGCAAAACCCCTTGCTGCCATCGGCCAGATCATGCGAACCGTAGACATACAGCCGATCTCCGAACACCCGCGGTTCCCCGTCCGCAACGTACTCATACAGGGGAAGATAAGGATTCATTGCCTGTTTCTTGTTCAAACCTTGACTCCTCTTTCTGCTTTTCCGTCAGCTCTGCCGAACAGGACTCAGCTCAAACAGCTTGAGCGGGTATTCCTTTTCCATCGAAGGCGGCATGGGGCGGCCTTTCGCCATTTCCGCACGTTTCCTGAAGATCGGCCCGTACATATCCTTATCCCGCACCACACAGCCGGTCGTTCCGCCCATGCCGATCAGGCGGCCGCACATACCGCAGTTAAGGCACCATCCGTCTTTTCTGAGCCCGCCGCAGGCGATGATCTCATTTGCAAAATTCGGATTGGCAAGTGCGGTCTTTCCAAAACCGGCCAGATCATACTTGCCGGCGAGAATGCCTCCGGCAGCGACATTGGGACCGAACATTTTCAGCCAGCTGAATCCGCCGGTCATGATCACGGCTTCCGGGATCGCCGTTTTAAACTGAGCCGCCATTCCCTGGAAGAGATCGATCGCTGTCAGCTGATGCTCTTTAGGATAGTAGCGCGGATGGTCGGAGGGACTCAGCAGATGATCGGCATGGCCCCTTCCAAGAGAGATATTCAATAACTGAACGCCCTTCGAAAAGAGGATCTTTCCCAGTTCGATCGGCTCCGTGAGGTCCGGCTTCATCGAGCCGTCTGTTTTCATACCAAAGCCGTACGGATACGGTACCAGATCGGTTCCGTTCAGACGGCAGGCGATCGGGATCCCCACCTCGTTATTGATCCTGTCAACGATCGTCAGGAGCATCCGTGTGCGGTTCTCAAACGATCCGCCGAAGATACTGTTTTCCCGCGTATAAGCGCTCAGCATCTCACTCAGAAGATAGCCGTGGCAAGCCCGGATATCGACCGCGTCAAAGCCCGCTTCCTTGCACAAGGCGGCTGCTTTCACATAATCGTCGATGATCTCATAGATCTGTTCATCGCTCAGCACTGCCGTGTTTTCTCTTGGGAGATACGGATTCTCGCAGGCGATATACGCGGGAACGGAAACACCGTGACGATCGAGATTGGATAGTCTTCCGCAGTGAGAAAGCTGGCAGATCACAAACGGAGCTTCGCCGTCTGCTGCCTCTTCCTTGATCTCCGTGATCATATGGGCGAAGACATCCTTATTCTTTTCCGTGATGCCCACCATCCGCAGGCTGCTTCGGGAATCCATGGAAGTAAAAGTGGATTCCATCCAGATGATACCGGCGCCGCCCTTGGCGAAGCGGCGATAGCGCCGGATCGTCAGTTCGCTGGGCGATCCGTCATCTCTGCCGTCAAAGTTCTCCATCGGCAGCACGGCAAGACGGTTTTTCACATCGCGTCCGTACAGACGGATCGGTTCCGCCAGAACACTCACGTCCTCGCTCACCGGCAGATCCAAACCTTGATTACGAATGTCAGCAGAGAGATCTTCAAGGCTGTTATAGTCAAAAGGTCTCCAGAGTGCCATGGTTACCTCCCGAAGCTTAAGCCGACCGAAGCGGCAATGCGACGCGCATTCTCAGCCGCTTCCGTGTACTCTTCCTCCGTTTTCAGATGCTCGATCAGGATCGGCGTATCGACCGGGAGATAGCGGTTCATTGCCTTGAACAGGGCCGCAATATCCATCTCTCCTTTTCCGACCATTCTCTCGCTGATCTGGGTATTCGGGGTATTATATTCCTGCTGCAGATCCTTCAGATGCATCGAGACGATCCCATACGGCGCCAGCTTCCGAATCGCTGTTTCGAACTCATTGGCACTGTCATAGTATTGTCTGGGCGAATGGATCATGTTGAAGGGATCCAGATGGACACCGATCGCTTTCCGGTCGACATCGGTGATAAATCGGATGTAGCTGTCAGGAGAATCCAGGAAGTTAAACGGCTCGATCTCAAAACACATCTTAGCGTGCTTCGGATTGACCGCATCGATCACCTTCCGCGCGATCTCTACGCAGGAATCATAAAAATCCTTGCTATAATTGCCCGGATGATTGTTTCCGGTTCCAAGCGATCCGATAATGTTCACGCAGCAGCGAGCGCCTGCTTCTTCGGCGACAGCCAGCGAGTCGATCATGAACTGCATGGAATACGCCGCTCTGCCACTGTCAGGATGGTGCGGATTGCTCCATGCTCCGACTTCCGCGATCACCAGTCCGCGGCTCTCAAAAGCCTTGCGGTAGGCTGCGATCTCCTGCGTCATGGACGGCCGGATGCCATACGGAAGCGCGGCACACTGAAACCCTTTCTGGGCGAGCAGCGCTGCCATTTCCTCCGGATCTTTCGTCTTAGGAAATACTTGTCCGCCTAATAACATTTTGCTTCTCCTGTTCCTGTTAGTTATCGAGCGCTTTTTCCGCTTCCAGACCGTAATAGCCCGCGGGAAGCGGTGCCGGTCTGTCAGGGCTTGTCGTCAGCGTGTAAACTTGATTGGTCTCGCAGGACTGATCGATTCCATACAGGATCTCCATCGAATGCAGACCGACTTCCAGGCTGCAGCGATGCGGCCGGTCATTGGTGATCGCCCAAGCCATCTCGGCAACGCCAAGACCGCGGCGGCATTCCCTGAAGCGCGGGGGACCGCCTAGCCACGGCTTGATAAAGCTTTCCTTCGGCTCACCCGTCTCATAATTGTTGTAGTCATGGGTGGAAGGAATCGGCATCTTTTTATTGGAGCCATTGCGGGTCAGATAGACCGGTCCGCTGAAGGTATTCGGATCAGCGCAGGTCAGGATGCCATCCGTACCATAGACTTCCAGACGAGGCGTTTCCGCAAAGCCTTCGCCCAGGACCGTCAGGTTTCCGATCACGCCGTTTTTAAACTCAAGTGCTCCGGTCACACTGGTGTGCTGCACGGAGATCAGTTCCGATCCGTAGATCGGCAGCATGGGATTGTTCATCTTCCAGTTTCTGGTGATACCGAAACCGGCAACGCGTTCGACGGGGCCCAGCATATTGATCATCTGGTGCATATAGTAGGCGCCCATATCCATCGGCATCGCGCCGCCTCTTCCCCACTCATTGCCTTCCGTATTTCTCGGAAGCCAGTCGCGCATACCTCTCACGAGTAAGGCCTGAACGCCGATCACTTCTCCGATAAAGCCATCGTCGATCAGCTTTCTGGCGGTCTGTGCCGGTCCGCTCAGCATGGTATCCGGCGCGCAGCCGATCCTCAGGTTTTTCTCCTTCGCGAGGGCAGCCAAACGCTGTGCTTCTTCAAACGTGCACGCAATCATCTTCTCTGTATAGACATGCTTTCCCGCCCGTAAGGCCTGCTCCGTGACCTCGTAGTGGGAAGTCGGATTTGTCGTGTTCACCACGATCTGAATCTCCGGATCGTTGAAGATCTCTTCGTTGGTCATCTGCCGGATCCCGAATTCCTCCGCTCTTTGACGGCTTCGTTCCTCGATCAGGTCAGAACATCCTACGACCTCCAGGATCTCGAAATTTCTGATCATATTGTTCAGATAAGTCCAGCTGATCATACCACTGCCGATCAGCGCAACTTTCACTTTTTTGATAGCCATTTCATTCACCTTTCTTCAGGTTGTTTGTATCGGATCGCAGAAAAAATTACTCTACGCTAAGCTTTCTGCCTTCTTCCGCCAAAACCAACCGCTTCTGTTTAGCCTCTTCGCTCCTTGCTTTTTCCTGCTTTTTGTATTCCACCAGATAGGCATTCGCCCGGTAAACCAAAAGTACCAGAAACACTGCCATATTGATCGTCGTACTTACCGCCTCGGATAGTTCCAGCTTCAAAAGACCTAAGCGGAAAATAGAGATGGAAATCGTGGAAAACAGGATTCCGATCGCGGGATTCGACCACCGCGCCATGACACCGCCTAGCATCATAGGGAAGCAGGCGCTTAACACCGTTCCGTTACTGGAAAAGCCAAGGCTGGGCTTCAGATGGCTCGTAAACGCAGCATTCAAAGCTCCCGCCATATTGACGATCCCACCGGCGATCGTATAACATCCGAGCGCATTCAGAAACACATTGATGCCCGCATTCCGGGCGATATGCTGGGATCCCTGAATGGCCCTTATATGATAGCCAAACACGGTTCGATTGCTCATGAATGACATGAACACACATTGAATGAGAACCAGAGCGATAACAAAGATCGGATTCACGAGGATCCCCGTGCCTTCGACTCCAAAGAGGAGGAGCCCGTTGACTCCGTTGATCGCATAGGCAATACACTCAAACACCAGTCCCATTCCGATACCCAGCACCATCGGAGGCACTCGTGTAATAATAAAGACCGCGCCGGTCACAAGACCGAAAACAAGGCCGCAGACAAGTGCGAACAACAGGATCCACACACCCGTCAGTCCGGCGCGGATGGCAATGATTCCTCCCAGAATGGTACCAGCCATCTGCTGTGCACCCAGAGACAGATCAAAACGGCCGCTTGGCAGATTCATTGACAGCGCATAGGCAAGGCCGCTCGTGATTCCGATATTTCGAATCAGATTCAAGACATCCAGCTGCGAATTGATCAGATGAATGTGCATAATGGAGCGGCACAGGATTTCCATGATCACGAAAACACATACCGGAAGGACCAACATGCGCAATGTATTAAGGATCACTTTTTTCACATTGGCTGCCATTGTGCTTTTCCTCCTTTGGCCAGATTTAAGAGGTCCGGCCGCCTGCCGCGAGCAGGCAGCCGGAATATTGGCAAATGCTTATTATTTGAACAGTTTGTTCAGGACATTGTTGACATCGCTCATCTCCGCGAGCAGCGCCGTCAAACCATCCGCATCGACGGTCTTCAGCAGTTCGACCATCTCGTCACCGCTGACATAGTAGGTTCCGGGACCGCTGTTCAGCGTGTTCAGCTTCTCATAGGTCTCCTCATCCGGGCAGACCCACGGGCTGAGCATGAACAACTGAGCCATTCCATCCTTCTTGATCTGGTCGGCTTTTCCATCCAGACCCAGACGCAGCATACCGGCAGCCAGACCGAAAACTTCCGGCTGAGAGTTCATGATGCAGGCATCCAGAACGGAATTGCCAAAGCTGTCCTTGGTGGTGAAACCACGCTCGGTATCATCGGAGAAGGAAGCGATCGGAAGGAATTTGATATCCTTGTTCAAAGCGCGCTCGACTTCGTCGATGTAGTTCGTGAAAGCGGTATAGGCCATAACTGCGACAACGATGTCATAGTCGCCGGTCTGCAGCTGAGTGGAGATGACCTGTCCGACTTCCGGAATGTTGGTACCGGGAACGATAAAGATCTTGATATTGTCCTTGCCGGTGTTGATCTTACCCACATCCCTCGTGCGAGCCAATTCGCTGATATCCTGATCGTAGGTCAGATCATATTTATCCTGGAATGCTCTGAGTACGGCTTCTGCCGTGATGATATGGGTGATGGCGCCAAAGCTGGAAGCTCCGGAATAGATGATGACGCTGTGGTCCTCTCCGTCATCCAGTACATCCCCCAGAGCAAGCGCATAAGCATCGGCTGTGCCCTGTACGGAAGAACCGATCGTGCCGCACACGAAAGGCAGAGCGGCTTCCGTTTCGCTGATCTGCGAGTTGATGTTGACAAGGAAGATCCCGGCATCGTTGCAAAGAGACGCAATCGCTTCTCTCTCCGGACGGGAGCTGATCAGACCGACCGCGCCCTTGGAGATCTCGTTCTCAACAAAAGAGATCGTGCTCTCGGTGTCAGCCAGGTTTTCGGAGAAATCAAAAACCAGATTCAGCTTCGGTCCAAGTTCATTGCTCAGATAGTTGGTGATACGCTCGTCGCCCGCGAGATCGCCTGTCAAGGCAACCGCGATCAGCTGAGGTTCTTCGCCCGATTTGTCCGCACCGTTTTTCCCGCAGGCCGAAAGAGATGCCGCGACGATAAGCAGTGCCAGAAGCAGTGCAAGTGACTTTTTCATTTTTCCTCTCCTTTTTTATTTTTTTATTTTGATCCGGCGCCCGGCCCTTCCTTTGCGCAGAGCGCCGGATTGAATTCCATTACGCGTCTGCTGTCGGCAGCCCCTGCGGCCTCACCTGACTCGTGCAGATGAAGATCATGAAAACGATACCGCGGATCCCCTGAACGATCTCGGGCGGAACACCTACAAAGGTCAGCCCGTTATTCAGGGCGGAAACCGTGACGGCGCCCAGGATCCCGGCATACAGATAGGATTTGCTGCCGCCGAAGATCGACATACCGCCGAGCACCAAAGCCAGCATACAGTCCATGTTCAGAGTAGCTGCCGTATCAATACTTACCGAGGCGGTACGGACGATCGTCATAATGGATGCCAGTCCTACGCCGATCCCGCAGATCAGGGAAGCGATCAGCAGGTATTTATTCGGGAAAAGACCCGTCTGTTCCGCGCTGACCGGATTGGCACCGATAAACTTTAAGGCTCGCCCTGTGTCAAACAGGTAGAACAGAACGGCACAGGTCACAAAGAATAATCCAAAAGCTAAATAGGGGAAATATGCTTCCTTCATGACTTTCGTCATTTCGAAGGGCAGGTAGATCGGCGTCGGTCCGACGATGGTCTTCTCGATCGAAGAAAGCATGTTCATCATGACGATCGTCACGAAGATGACCGGCACCCGGAGCCTCGCGGACAGCATGGCTGACAGATACATGATCACCGCACCGATCACGACGGCGCCGATGACCATGATCGGAATGGAAGGTAACTGCAGATAGATCTTCGCCACGAGTGCGGCAGTCAGCGCTGTCACAGCACCGGTTGCCAGGTTGATATTTCCGGAAGCAAAGATGAACATAGCCCCTGTTGCGACGGTTCCTACGATGAGCGATTGATCGATGATGATCTTCAGGTTGTAGGAACTCAAAAATCTTCCCTGCGTTGCAATGGAAAAAAACGCAACGATAACCAGCAGCCACATAAACGGGAGTAGTCGTGTCAGCCATCGTATACTACGTATCTTTTGCAGCATGCCTCTTCCTCCGCTTAAATCATATACTGGATCAGCCGATACTCGTCGAAGCCCTCGCTTCGAAGCACCTCGTGGGTAATCTCCCCATTTTTCAGGATGAGGATCCGGTCAGACATACCGATGAGCTCCTGCAGCTCCTCGCTGATCAGGATCACACTCTTGCCGGCCATTTTCATATTGTAGATCAGTTGATACATCGCGGCCTTAACACCGATATCCACACCGCGCGTCGGACAGTCGAGGATGTAGATGTCCGCATTCGATGCGATCCATTTTCCGAACGCAACTTTCTGCTTGTTGCCTCCGGAAAGGGTGCTGACCGGATAATGCGCACCCGCCGTTTTGATGGACAGATCGTTGATCTGCTGCTGCACGTAATCCTTTTCCTTTTTGAAAGAGATCAGCGGTCCGAAGATCCGGTTCAAAACATATCCGGTGCTGGCAATATTTTCGTAGATCGTTGCGGAAAGTCCTAATGATTCCACATCTCTGTTTTTGGAGACATAGGCCATTTTATGATCGATCGCGACTCGTGAATTCCTGACCAGTGTTCCGTCAGCGGTATAGACACCGCCGTCCAGCACCTTCTCCAGCCCGAACAGCGCCCTGCCCAGTGTGTGCATGCCGCAGTCCGCGAGCCCTCCAATTCCGAGGATCTCTCCTTTGTGCAGTTCCAGGCTAAAGCAAAGCAATTCCCGCAGCGTGGTAATGCAATCCGCACGCAGAGTGACCTCTTCCGAGAATCCGTTGAGATCAGAACGGTAATAGTCGCCTTTCAGCTCACGTCCTACCATCATTCGCTTCATGCGGTTTTCATCGAACTCTTCTTTATCCAGGCCGCCTACAACGACACCGTCCCGCAGGACCACAAGTCTGTCGCAGTGCTCGACCAGTTCTCCCAGGTCGTGAGAGATAAAGATCACGCACTTTCCTTCCTCCGCCATTCTATGCATCAGGCGGTACAGCAGTTCTCGTCCGGAATAAGCCAAAGCCGTGGTCGTTTCATCGATGATAAAAACGTCCGGTTTCCAGTAAAGCGCACGCGCGATCTCGATCAGCTTTCGCTCTTCCCCGGAAAGCTTTCCCGCTTCCATAGTCGGATCCAGATCGATCTCCATGTCCTTCAGAAGCGCCGCCGCTGCTTCATTCATCTTCTTTCGATCAACGAAGAGGCCGGAACGAAACAGTTTTTCATGCCCGAGGAAGATGTTTTCCGCCACTGTAATATTGCCCAATGTTCCTGCCTCCTGCACGATCATGGCGACCCCCTGGCTCTGTGCCTCGATCATCGTAGCGGGTTTCCACGGCTGTCCATTATAAGTCATCGTCCCGCTGTTTGCGGGCTGCATACCGGAGATGATGGATGTGAGTGTCGATTTTCCCGATCCGTTTTCTCCGATGAGACCGCAGATTTCCCCGCCATAGGCTGAAAAAGACACATGATCCAGCGCCACTGTAATGCCAAAGCGTTTGCAAATGTCTGTCACTTCGATGACAGCTTGTCTTTCATCCATGCCTATCACCCCCTGTTTCTGTTTGTAGATTAGCATGGAACCTCTAAATAAAATATGATTAACTTAAGCAATATCCGTACGATTTTTTTGTGTTTTTGGCATTTTGTTGAACAAGCTCTCTTTTTAGTCTATATTAATAACAAAAATCCGTATGATTTTAAGATGGCGGTTTTCTGCCGGCGCTGCAGGATCGGAGGACGGTATGGACAGCAATCTGTTTCAATTCATCAATAAGCTTCTGAAGGACACCTTGTCGATCGATTTTCATTATTACCCGGAGCCTTACAGCGAAATCGAGACGGTCGACCGGGGTTTCCGCAAGTGGATGAGCCATGAAGATACCGTTACCACCTACCGGGGTTTTCTGGAACGTTTTCCGTGGATCAGACATCATACCTTTTACATGATCCAGGATGAGTTTCTTTTGAATTACATTCTTTTCTTGCCTTATGAAGACAACAGGGAAGTATTCACCCTCGGACCTTACCGCAATATGCCTTACTCGCAGACCTATCTAAAAGCCGTTGCGCAGAGCTGCCATTTTAGTGAAGAGTCGATGAACTCCATCAAAAGCTTTTTGTTCCGTGTCCCGGAGTTTATCGACAATCAGCGGCTCATTTCGGTAGCCCGTCATATCCTTGCCTATGTAAACCCTGATGCCAAACCTTTTGATATCTACGAAAACACAACACCGGAAGCAGATTTTGCTATTTGGGATATCTTTCCTGCGGAAAACTTTGAAATCCACATCGGTGAAGTCCAGGCTCGCTATGAGAATGAACATGCCCTGATCAACGCTATTTCGCAGGGAGACACCGTGGAAGCACTGCTGGCAGCACAGAATTTTAACAACTATCCCTTTGAATTATCAGTTGGTGACTACTTTGAGGGAAGGAAAACTTTGCTCTATGCAGTGAACACCTTCGCCAGACTGGCGGCCGAGAAAAGCGAAGTTCACCCTGTCTATCTTCATGCGATCTCGTCCCGCTATTCCAAGAAGATCTCCGATGCAGCAAACATTGTAGAGGTTACTCAGGTCCGGGAACAAATGATCTGTGATTACTGCGCCCTTGTGAAAGAAAAAGCCAGAACAGGCTATTCTTCCCTTATTCGCGATGTGATCAACCATATTGAGTTTTATCTCAGTTCTCCTCTTTCCCTTTCCTCGATCGCTGCGCGTTTTCATGTCAGCGCCCCTTATCTCTCCAGTCTGTTCAAAAAAGAAACCGGAAAAACCATTACGGAATACATCAACTGGCAACGGATCATGGAAGCCGAAAAGATGCTGCTTCAAACCACTACGCCGATTCAGGATATCGCTTCTTCGGTCGGCATCCACGACGTCAATTACTTTTCAAAGCTTTTCCGCCGCGTCGTTGGTTATTCGCCGCGCGAATACCGCAAAGAGTATGCGGCTTCCGCCCTTTCCTCAGGGGATAAGTCCGGTAATTTGCAGGGATAAGGAAGAGACTGCACGGGCGATCCCGGACAAAAAACGATCGTCACCATCAAAAAAGCCGCCGATGTACATGCCATCGACGGCTTTTTCAAATACACACTTCCGGTCAGATCCCGATATCCTTTCTGAACTTGCGGTAGAACAGCACGCAGACTGCGAAGGTAACGATCTCCGTGATCGGAACGGCCAGCCAGATCAGCTTGACATTGTGGAATAAAACGGAGATGAGGGCAAAGCTTCCGATCAGGAATACGCACTGCCGCATCATGTTGACTATGAGTGCATATCTCGCGTGCTCGAGCGCCTGCATGCTCGTGGAAAGAACCATCGCCACCGCTCCGAAAGGAAGCGAAATAACGCAAGCTCTCAAGCATACCATACCGATCTCCCGCATCTGCTGACCGGCACTGAAAGCGGACAGGACCGCTCCCGGAATGATCTCAAAGATAATGAGGAGCAGCAGCATGAGAAGTCCGATCGCCTTCGCGGAAAGACCCATCGTTTCTTTGACGCGGTCATTGCGTCCGATTCCGTAATTGTAGGAAATGATCGGCACCATACCGTTGTTCAGACCGAACGCAGGCATGTAGCAGAAATTCTGCAGCTTCATCCAGATACCATAGACAGCTGTCGCGGTCGTCGAATAGGTCAGCAGGATCTGGTTGATCGTAAAGCTTGTCAGGGAAGAAAGCCCCATCGTGATGATGGACGGCAGCCCTACGCGCAGGATATCCTTCGCAGCCCCGAAACGAAAAACCGGAACCAGCATATCACGCCTAACGGCAGGATTATATTTTGCATTCAGCGCGATCGAGACAAACGCAGAGAATATCTGCCCTCCCACCGTTGCCCAGGCTGCGCCGGCAATGCCGAGAGCCGGGAACGGTCCTATGCCGAAGATCAAAAGCGGGTCAAAAACCAAATTGAAGACTGCGCCCGAAGCCATCGCCAGCATGGAAAGAGTCGCTCTTCCCGCGGAAACCAGCAGCCGTTCATAGTATTTACTGAAAAACGATCCGATCGACAGACACCAGTTGATCATGAGATAGGTCGTGCCCATCTCCGCGATCTCTTTTACATTCGTCTGAGCACGGAAAAGCGGCCCGGCGGCGAAAAATCCCAGCAGAATAAACACGATCGTAAAAAGAACGTTCATCGCGGTCATCGTGCGGATCGTCGCGGAAGCCTTTTCCTTGTTGCCAAGGCCCATGTTTTTGGCCCACACAGCCGAAACACCGGTCGAGGTACCCACGGCGATCGCGGTTACGATCTGCTGCATCGGGAACGCCAGCGAGACCGCGGTCAGCGCGTTCTCTGAGATCTTCGCGACAAACATCGAATCAACGATGTTGTACATCGCCTGAATAAAAAAGCTGATCATCATCGGCAGGCTCATCTTAACCAGCACTTTCGGCACCGGGAGCTCCGCCATCATTGTCATGCGGTCGGTTTTATCCATTCCAATACATCACTTTCTATCCGCAAAAATCTATCATATATTGTTGATTATACCCTTTTTTCGCTAATATTTCCATATGATCTAACGGTGTTCTCCGTGACAAAATCTTCGTGTACAGTTATACTGGAAAACAAAAAACAGCATCAGTCAAAGGATTCAAAATGGAAAAAACAGCGAAGAGCGACCGGAAGATCTGCAATAAGATCATTATGGCGATCAACAGCGTTCGGCCTTTATCCGCCAGGGAGAAAAGGTGCGATTATGCGTTTGCTATCTTTTTTGTGTCTCTTATGATTCTTGTCCCGCTGATCAGCATTCCCTGGCTGATGACCGTCGGGAAACCTATTCTTGCGTTGTTGATCAATACCGTCTCAATCGGGACGGCTCTGTTCGTCGGGATCGGCAACAGGCAGCGGATCCTTCGGTCTTTTTATCTGACGCAGGATGCCCATCGCCTCGTCACGATCGAAAGCGGGGACGAACAATTGGAAGACTTTTTGAAAACAGATGAGGTCCTCATCTCTACCCTACCGCAAAAGGATCTCTATATTGATGTACTCTATAACTGGCTGTGCAGGCGGAATCTGATCCGGGTGAAGGAAGAAGTGACCTGGTACGCGATCGATGCAGGCAAGCTGCAGCCATATCTGAATCAGGAAAGCGACTTATCCGGTCAGGAAAAGATCCTGCTGATGGTCATGAAAGGCCGCTTACCGGATGATCCCGATCGATTCTATGCCGAAGCCAAGTATCTTGGTGTTTATTTACTGAATAACATAAAGGCGTAACTCACCGAGCCGCTCCCCTATGCAAAGCCGGATCATGCGTGTCTCTCCTTCTGCAATGAACGTTTCAGACATCTCACCGCCGCAAAGATCCCATAACCGATCATGACCCCCAGCGTGTTAAGGATCAAGTCATCGACGTCGGATGCCCTGACGCTGAACGGAAGCTGGGCGATCTCGATGCAAAGGGAGATCATCGCCCCTACCGCAATCACCTTCCAAAAGCGATCCAAACGCCGATAGATGATCGGGAGGACGATCCCGCTTGGAATAAACATGGTAACGTTTCCGACAAGATTGAGCAGCATATCTCTTTTGCTGTCAAAATATAACAGATGCACAAAGGGAATCAGGTTGACCCGAAGCGGTAAAATCGCCGACGCGTCAAAAAACAGCGGCTGCACGAGACCGTTTACTCGTAAGACGGGAAAGAACGTAAAACGGATAATGACCGCCAGGTTGATAAACATAATAAGAAGCACCGCTTCCCGTTTCCAATCGATATGTCGCTGCTTTATCCATACAATGCTCCTGCAAAGCAGCCAAACAACCGCAAAACAACACTCCAGCTCCCAAAAAGATATCTCTATCATAAACATCCTCACAAAGAATAAATGAAATGGACAGCCTAAGTTTAGCGCCCATTCGACAAAAATAACACAACTTGACATTGCATGCAAGGTTTCATCGATTATATAATGAAAAAAAACACAAGGAGCGTTTTTCTATGGCTTTCAAAGTTTCTTATACAAAATATCCTAATTGTCCGGCCGCTTCCTTTTGGTCTTTCCTGGAAACAGCAGGTCCGATCCTACTCGGTCTGATCGCGCTTTTTGGCGCGCTTGGCATCTCTCTTGCTCTTGACCTCAAGCCGATCTGGTCTGTTTTGACTTTTATCGGGTGTTTTGCTCTCGCGGGAGTCGGCATCTACTTTCTTTCCAAACTGATCAAGGTCATGATCCGGCGCGCGCTGAATAAAACCTGGAACAGGCTGATCCAGGAGGCCTATGACAAGGAAATGGCAAAAATGCCGCCCGAGCAGGCTGAAGAATTGAAAAAGACCGACCATGCGTATGCTTGTTTTAACTGCAGTCTGGTCGCCGGCTTTCCGTACAAGTACAAGGGTCGCTGCCCCAAGTGCCAGGGCCTCATGTTTTTTACCGGTGCCAATATTCCCAGATGGAAGGCAATGTCCGATGAGGAACGTACCCGCGTCACCAATCTGATGAACTCCTACCGGGCATAAGTTTTTTGACAGCAAAAAAGGGCTTTCACAGCCCTTTTTTTGTTTGCGGGAATCAGTTTAGGTCTTTCTTCAGCATGATGATCTCATCTGTTCGGTATTCTTCCTCGAATCCGGCTTTCAGGAAAAGACTGACTGCGGGATTATCGATCGCGATATCATCCCGCAGCACATCAACACCATGCGCTTTCCGGGAAGGAAATCGTCCCGCCCCAAGCTGCGTTATAAGACATGGTGGCTTCATCCGCCATGAACTGCTGACGGAACCAAAGATCCTTCAGCGCCGGCTTGTATGTAGTAATCATCGTTTTTCTCCAAACGTCAGTTTACCATAAAGTTTCACCGCAATGAACACGACTATGGCAGTCCACACAGCCATCCAAACCTCGACGGACCACAGCGGCACCAAACCTCTCTGATACAGTGCCGGGAACGTATCCATCAGCATGTGCAGCAGAATCGCCACAGGAAGGAAGACCTTTTTGTCGTTTACGACACCATAAAACACGATGACCGTGAGCCCGATATGGAGCAGCATCGCAAACAAACGCTCAATGACGTTCATGGCCATCATCCCATAGTCAAACGCAGCGGCTGCCTGAACGGTCGGAAGCGCCGCACCTGCCGTTTCCTCGGTGATGTTCAGTGCCTGGAGCGCACTTTCCGTATCTCCCCCGGAAAACAGGACCGCAACAGCAAGATATGTGATCATAGAAGGCAAGAGTACCGCCAGTATCTCGATTCCGCCATGGCCGATCCCGTACAGAACCGCATTCTCACGGGTACGGTTCTTTTTCAAGATGTATTTCAGAACAATATGCCGTCCGCATTCCTCAAAAACGCCGGCCATGGTGATTCCGTAAAGGACGAAGGCAGCTGTATTTCCGTTAATGAACCGGGAAACAGGATTATCCGCAACGATGCAGAAGTAATGGACTCCCAATTCCAGCACACGGGCGGAAATAATAAATCCGACGGCGCCGGCAATGAGCCAACTGATCTTTGTCTGCTGTTTATGTGTTTTGCGCCAGTAGACGAAAAAGATGACGGGAATCGCGATCATCAGAATGACCGTAAGGATCAGCGACGGAATGCTGCTTTTGCCGATGACGATGTTCTCAAACGCGCTCATTCCTCGTCACCTCCCCAGACCTCCACGCAGAAGCCCTTGTGACCGCAGGAAGTGCAGGTCAGCTTGCGGGCTGTCGGGGTATGATTCGCAAAGAAAGCTTCCTTCAGCGTAGGCTTGAATACCTCGTGGCATTCCGGGCAGATGTATTTCACATGATTGAAATAGTACCGGCTGATCAGCGTGCCCCAGACAACTGCCACCACCACCCAGACGATGAACGGCCACCAGATGCCTTTAATGATCCAGAAAATGATGGAAAACCACTGCAGCGCCGTGACCGGGAGTCCGGTCAGGACCATCATCCAGTGCATCTTCTTCATTTTTTCCTTGTTTTCCATAATGACAGCTATGTCACCGATGGTTTCGAGAGAGAATGTCTCCTGGCTTTTCAGTCCGTTTTTCAGTTCACGGAGTTTATCCAGCTTTTCCTGTTTTTCGGAGATATCCTCCGAGAGAGATTTCTCCTGCTGTTCGATCAGCAGCGAGATCACTTTCTCGGGATGCTCTTCGTTCAGGATCTGAGCGATCGCGTCGATCGGAAGATCCAATTCACGCAGAAAGCAAATGGTCTTCATGCGCTTCAGATCGTCTTCCGAATAAAGCCGTCTCCCGCCTTCGGAAAGCTCGCTGGGAATCAGGATGCCGCGGGTATCATAATACTGAACCGTCCGAACCGTGACGCCGCAAAGCCTTGCTATTTCTCCCGTCGTGTATTTTGACATAGCATTTCACCTCCTTATGTCATGCATCCTACAACATGACGCAGCGTAACATGCAATACCTTACGCAGGGGGATTTTTCAAAATTACCAGACAAATGGGATCAGTCTGTATTTGACCTT
>JAEEGL017350017.1_pt1 | contig 25688 bp, 19 predicted proteins | sample 9134231 | NCBI WGS metagenome assembly JAEEGL01 (sample SAMN16246548, study PRJNA631951) | gut metagenome | biome: gut microbiome; feature: rumen; material: fiber-attached | host: Bos | place: Iran: Karaj | collected 2018-10 | reverse complement strand
CGTGTCGATCCAGGCGCAGATCCTGAACCTCCTGATGGATATTCAGGAAGATATGGGCATCTCCTACATGTTCATCACGCACGACCTTTCGGTGGTCAAGCATATCTCCAACGATATCATGGTCATGTACCTGGGCCAGTGCGTGGAGCGCTGCGAGTCCGACGAGCTGTTTGAGAAGCCGCTGCATCCGTACACGGAAGCCCTGCTCTCCGCGATTCCGGAACCGGATATCGCGATGCGGAACAAGGAGATCAAGGCGATCAAGGGCGAGGTTACGAGCCCGATCAATCCGCCGGCCGGCTGCCGCTTCGCAGCCCGCTGCGAATATGCCTGCGACAAATGCCGTCAGATGACGCCGGAGCTTAAGGAAATCTGCCCCGGTCACTTCGTGGCCTGCCACAAGGTGGCGGAAGAACACCAGATGGCGTAAAAAACCGGAGGGGCCGCTGAAAGGGCGGCCCCTTTTTCCATGCAATTCAGAGAGAAAGGAAATAAAATGTACGATATTCGGATCGAAAACGGCCTGATTGCCGACGGTACCAGAAGAAAAGCCTATCCCGCCAATCTGTATGTGAAGGACGGGAAGATCGCCGAGATCTCAACGGAAGTGAAGGAGGCCGTCCGGGTCCTGGATGCGGCCGGCCATGTGGTCGCGCCCGGTTTTATCGATATTCACACCCATTCGGACGTGAGCTACCGCGAGGTTCCGACCATGGATTCCAAGCTGCTCTCGGGCGTGACCTGCGAGCTGTATTCGAACTGCGGCAGCGGCAAGATCCCGATGACGGAGAAGAACATCGATTCCATTGTCAATTCCCAGTCCGGCCTTTACAAAATGAAGCTGACGAAGGAGAACTTCCCGGTCCGCGACGTGACGACCTACGCGGAGGATATTGCAAAGCACGGCATGGCGATCAACGGCGCCACACTGGTCGGCCACGGCACGCTGCGCAGCGCCGTCATCGGCTGGGAAATGCGCCAGCTGACGCCGGAAGAGCTGAAAGAGATGTGCGATCTGCTGGAGAAGCTGCTGCAGCAGGGGGCGGTCGGTATCTCGTTCGGTCTGATCTATGCACCGGGCAGCTTCTGCAACACGGAGGAGGTCATCGCGCTTGCGAAGGTCTGCGCCAAGTATGACAAGCTGCTGACGGTCCATATGCGCAATGAGAATAAAAAAGTCTTTGAAGCACTGGATGAAATGATTGAAGTCGGGAAAAAGACCGGCGTGAAGATCGAGATCTCGCACTTAAAGCTGATGGGCAAGCCGCAGTGGGGCCGTGCCGACGAGCTGCTGGCGAAGATCGACCTGGCCAGGGCCGAAGGCGTGCGGATCCACGCGGACCAGTATCCGTATACCGCTTCGAACTCGGGACTCACCTCGAGCTTCCCGGTCTGGACGCTGGACGGCGGGTATCAGGCCTTTGCGGACCGGCTCGCGGACGAGGAAACCTGGCAGAAGATCAGGGCGACCGGCCTGCCCGAGATGGAGAACCGCGGCGGCGCCGCGAATATTATCGTCTGTGAGACGCACAACAACGTCATGCCGGAGATCATCGGCAAGACGCTGCCGGAAATCGCGGATATGCTCGGCATGGAGCTGTTTGAGGCGATCCGCCATATCCTGATCCAGAGCCACGGAAGGATTTCCTGCTTCTACCGGAACATGAGCGAAGAGGATCTCTTGAAGATCCTGTCGCGCCGGGACATCTGCATCGTTTCCGACGGCGTGGCCTATAACCTGAACAGCTACAACGGCTACCCGCATCCGAGAGACACCGGTTCCACGCCGCGCGGCCTGCGCCTGATCCGTGAAAACAAGCTGATGCCGATGGAAGACGCGATCTACAAGATCACGCGGCTGCCGGCCACGCTCATGGGCTTCGGCGATCAGTTCGGGACGCTGGAGGTCGGCAAGGATGCGACGATCACGGTCTTTGACTGGGACACGATCACGGACTGCGCGACCTTTGAGCAGCCGACCCTGCCGTCGAAGGGCATCGATTTCGTGGTGGTGAACGGCGAACTCGTGCTGGACCACGGAACGTTTACCGGAAAACTTCCGGGCAGGCTGCTGCTGAGGAAGTAAAAAAAGGAAGAAGGATATGAGCAGAAAGATCGTTTGCGCCGTCAGTTCCTTTACCGCCGGCCAGAAAGAGAGGATCCGCGAGGCGGCGGAGCGGCTTGGCTTCGTCTGTGAATTTTATGGCAGTGCGGAGGCAGCGCTTCAGGCCGTCAGAGACGCGGAGATCATCCTGGGAGACACTCCGGTCCTCACGCAGGCGGCGCCGAAGCTGCGCTGGATCTTTACGCCTTCGGCGGGGATCAACCAGTTCGGTGCGCCGGATGCGTTCGCCTCGCCGGATGCGGTGCTGACCAATTCGTCCGGGGCCTACGGCGTGACGATCTCGGAGCATATCATTATGGTGACGCTGGAGCTGATGCGCCGCCAGCCGGAATACAATGCGATCGTGGCGAAAAAAAGCTGGATCCGGGATCTGCCGGTCCGGTCGATCCGCGGGAGCCGCATCCTTCTGCTGGGAACCGGCGATATCGGCCGGGAGACCGCAAAAAGACTGCGGGCTTTCGGCCCGGCGTCCGTCCGGGGCGTTAACCGGAGCGGACGGCATCCGGGCGGCGAATTTGACGAAGTCTTCCCGCTGGCGCGGCTGGATGAGTTCCTGCCCGAAACGGATCTGCTCATTCTCTCCCTGCCCGGCACGCCCGAAACGAAGGGCCTGCTGAGCGCGGAGAGGCTTGCGAAGCTGCCAGACGGCGCGATCGTCGTGAATGTGGGCCGCGGGACAGTCATCGATCAGGCCGCGCTGGAGGCGGAGCTTCGTGCGGGACGGTTAAAGGCCGCGCTGGACGTGTTCGAAAAGGAGCCGATCCCGGAAGGATCGGATTTCTGGACCTGCCCGAATCTGCTGATCACGCCGCATATCGCCGGCAATATGTCCCTGCCCTATACCGTGGAGAAGGTTGCGGAATTCTTCCTGGAGGATCTGGAGCGCTATGCCTGGTCCGAACCGTTAAAGCATCAGGCGAGCCGGGCAAGAGGATACTGAAGATGATCGTTATGACAAAAAAGCTGACAAATAAATACCGGGAGGGCGTAAAAGCCCTCCTCTTTGCGGCAGATAAAGAGTTCGTTCCGCCGCTTTCCGCCCGGAGCGGGACCACGCAGACCGAACTGGAAGCGGCCCCGGCCAGGGAGAGCGGACCGGAACGGTATTTTCGGATCATGTCCTCCCAGGCCTTTGTGATCGCGGAGAAGGGCGGCTGCGTGCAGGGTTTTATGAGCTATATCCCCGACCGGGAGCTGGACCTGGACGGAGAGATCCTGATCTGCGACTATGTTTCGACGATCGTGGTCGATCCGGCCCGGCGCGGGAAGGGCCTGACGGGGCAGATGTACCGAAAACTGATGCAGGCCCGCTCCGGGAAATGCATCGCGACCCGGACCTGGTCGGAAAACCATGCGCATCTGCATCTGCTGCAGTCACTCGGTTTTAAGCTGGCCCTGACAATCCCGGATGACCGCGGCCCGGGGATGGACACGGTCTATTACGTGCACGAAGCCATGCCCGAGACAAAGCAGGAAGTTTGAGCGCGGGACTTGCCGGGAAGCGAAAGGGCTGATATAATAAGGCAAGCCTGAGGCGGAAGGCTGTTTTTCGTGCCGCCGCAACACAGGCAGACCATCCGAAAAAGAGGAAAGATCATGTTAGATATCAAGTTTATCCGGGAAAACGCGGAAGCGGTCCGTCAGAATATCCGCAACAAATTTCAGGACGCCAAGCTGCCGTTAGTGGATGAAGTTCTGGCACTGGATGCGGAGAACCGCGCCATCAAGCAGGAGGTCGAAGATCTCCGCGCAACGCGCAACCGTCTGTCCAAGGAGATCGGACAGCTCATGGGGCAGAAGAAGCGCGAAGAGGCCGAGCAGGTCAAGGCGCAGGTCTCGGCCGACGGTGCCCGGATCGACGAGCTGTCCGCCCGCGAAAAGCAGGTGGAGCAGGAGCTGCATAAGCGCGTGCTGCTGATCCCGAATATCATTGATCCTTCCGTACCGATCGGAAAGGATGACAGCGAGAACGTCGAAGTGGAACGCTTCGGCGAGCCGCGTGTCCCGAACTTCCCGATCCCCTATCACACGGAGATCATGGAGCGCTTTGACGGCATCGATATGGACGCCGCGGGCCGTGTGTCCGGCAACGGTTTCTATTACCTGCTGGGCGATATCGCGCGCCTGCACGAGGCGGTCATCGCCTACGCCCGTGATTTCATGATCGACAAAGGCTTCACTTACTGCATCCCGCCTTTTATGATCCACGGCAACGTCGTGGAAGGCGTCATGAGCCAGTCCGACATGGATGCGATGATGTACAAGATCGAGGGCGAGGACCTGTATCTGATCGGTACCAGCGAACACTCGATGATCGGAAAATTCATCGATCAGATCTTGCCGGAGGACAGTCTGCCCCAGACCCTGACCAGCTACAGCCCCTGCTTCCGCAAGGAAAAAGGCGCACACGGCATCGAAGAACGCGGTGTGTACCGGATCCACCAGTTTGAGAAGCAGGAGATGATCGTGGTCTGCAAACCCGAAGATTCCATGATGTGGTACGATAAAATGTGGCGCTGGAGCGTGGAACTGTTCCGCAGTCTGGATATCCCGGTGCGTCAGCTCGAGTGCTGCAGCGGCGATCTGGCAGACCTGAAGGTGAAATCCTGCGATATCGAGGCCTGGAGCCCGCGTCAGCAGAAATATTTCGAGGTCTGCTCTTGCTCGAATCTGGGCGATGCCCAGGCCCGCCGTCTGAAAATGCGGGTCAAAGGTGCCGACGGAAAGATGTTCCTGCCGCACACCTTAAACAATACGGTCGTGGCGCCGCCGCGCATGCTGATTGCCCTGCTGGAGAATAACCTGCAGGCAGACGGCAGCGTGCTGATCCCGAAGGTGCTTCAGCCCTACATGGGCGGCAAAGCCGTGCTGGTACCGAAGAAATAAGCCGGAGTTTCCGGCAAGAAAGCCTCCTTCTCTGAGGGAGGTGCCTGCGAAGCAGGCGGAGGGAGTTTCTCCCTCATACAAAAAGCGGTTCCCGTTACATTCCGGGAACCGCTTTTATGTCTGAACGGCTCAGTACACGCTGAACAGGATCTCTCCGTAGGACGGGTACGGCCAGTATCGCTTGTCCACGATGCATTCCATCTCGTCGGAATACTGGCGGAGTTCTTCCATGATCGGCAGGATGCGCCGGCTGCAGAGTGTGGCGAAAGCCGTGGAGCCGGGGCAGGAAGCGGTGTCCGCAACGGCCTGATCCAGACGTCCGACGGCCTCCCAGGCCTGTGTTTCCAGCTCGGACAGGCGGCGGCAGACGGCCTCCTCGTAGGCGATGGAAGCACCTCCGAGCAATTCCTTCTTATGCAGGGCGGCATCCACGAGCTTGCCGGTAAAGCGGCTTACCGCCGGCAGGATATCCTTGCGGATCATGTCCAGCATCGTGATGGCTTCGACCTTCACTTCCTTGGCGTACTGATCCATCATGATATCGTAGCGCGCGTGCAGTTCCGCGGCCGAAAAGACCTTGCGGCGGGCAAAGAGCGCTTCATTTTTCTCCGAAAGCAGATAAGGCAGACATTCCGCTGTGGTCCGCAGATTTAAGAGTCCGCGGCGGGCCGCTTCTTCGACCCAGGCGCTGTCATAGCCGTTGCCGTTAAAGAGGATGCGGTCGTGTTCGCGGATCGTCTCCTGGATCAGTCCGTGCAGCGCGGCTTCGAAGTCCGGCGCCGCCTCCAGCCTGTCCGCGTAACGGGCCAGGACATCGGCGACAGCCGTGTTCAGCATGATATTCGCCTCGGAAATAGAGGCGCTCGATCCGACCATGCGGAATTCGAACTTGTTGCCGGTAAAAGCAAAAGGCGAAGTCCGGTTGCGGTCGGTGGTGTCTTTGGTAAAGCGCGGCAGCACGTGCACGCCGACCTTGAACAGCTGCTTTTCGCCGGCGCGGTAGGGCGTGCCGTTTTTGATGGCTTCCAGGATCTCGCAGAGCTCATCGCCCAGGAAGATGGACAGGATCGCGGGCGGGGCTTCGTCGCCGCCCAGGCGGTGATCGTTGCCGGCGCTCGTGACAGAGATTCTGAGAAGATCCTGATATTCGTCCACGGCCTGAATGACTGCGACCAGAAAGAGCAGGAACTGCGCGTTTTCGGCCGGGGTTTCGCCCGGATTGAGAAGGTTTTCCCCGGAATCCGTGGCCAGCGACCAGTTGTTGTGTTTGCCGGAGCCGTTGACGCCGGCGAAAGGTTTTTCATGCAGCAGGCAGACCATGCCATGCCGGTCGGCAATGCGCTTCATGCGCTCCATAACAAGCTGGTTTTGATCGGCAGTGATATTGGCAGTCGCGTAAACGCAGGCCAGCTCATGCTGGGCAGGGGCCGCTTCGTTATGTTCGGTCTTGGCGGGGACGCCCAGGCACCAGAGTTCCTCGTCCAGCTCGGCCATGAAGGCTGCCACGCGCGGTTTGATCGCGCCGAAATAGTGGTCGTCCAGTTCCTGGCCCTTGGGCGGACGGGCGCCGACCAGCGTGCGTCCGGTATAGACCAGGTCGCGGCGCTTCTGGAAGATCGCCTTATCTACGAGAAAGTATTCCTGTTCGGCGCCGACCATGGGTTTTACCGCGCTTGTGCGGTCATCGCCGAACAGCCGAAGGATACGGAGCGCCTGCTTGTTGAGAACGTCCATGCTGCGCAGCAGGGGCGTTTTTTTATCGATGGCTTCGCCGCCGTAGGAGCAGAAGGCGGTGGGAATGCAGAGAACGTTATCTTTGACGAAAGCATAGGAGGTCGGATCCCAGGCCGTGTAGCCGCGGGCCTCAAAGGTGGCGCGCAGGCCGCCGGACGGAAAGCTGGAGGCGTCGGGCTCGCCGTGGATCAGCTCTTTGCCGGAGAACTCGGCCATGGCACCGCATTCCCCGGCGGGAACCAGAAAGCCTTCGTGTTTCTCCGCCGTGATGCCGGTCATGGGCTGGAACCAGTGCGTGAAGTGTGTGGCGCCTTTTTCAAGCGCCCAGTCCTTCATGGCTTCGGCTACGACATCCGCCTCTTCCGGTGTCAGCCGGTGCCCGATCTGACGGGCCGACAGCAGGGACTGATAGATGGACTCCGGCAGGCGGGTCTTCATGACCTCATCTCCGAACACCATGGATCCGTACGATTGAGCCAGCTTGTTCATAGGCGCTCCTCCTGAAGATTTCTGCGCGAAACCGCGTTGAAGATGGAAAAATTTTATCCTGCCGGGAACGCTTTGTCAATCACTGCGGGGATTATCTTGCCAACGAAGAGGAAAAACGGTATACTATGCGGGTAAAACGTATTTTTGCCGCTGCGGCGCGGCGGACAATTCACAGGAGGTATTCATGGCAGCTCCGTTATCCTTTATCAAAAAACTGACGATTCTGCATTCCAACGATATGCACGGCGATTTTCTTCCCAAGACCGATGAAAACGGCCGGGAGACCGGCGGTTTGGCCCGGCTGTCGGGATATATCAATCAGGTTCGGGAAAAAGAAAAGAACGTACTGTACGCCATGGCCGGCGATATGTTCCGCGGTTCGGTTATCGACTCGGAATTCCAGGGCCTTTCCACGATCGATCTGATGAACAACCTGCTTCCGGATGTCACGACCGTGGGCAACCATGAGGTCGACTACGGGCTGGCGCATCTGCTGTTTCTGGAAAAATGTGCCCGCTTCCCGATCATCAATGCCAACCTGTTCATCACGATGAACAATGCCCGGCTTTTTAAGCCGTATATGAACATTCAGATCGACGGGCTGAATATTCTCTTTATCGGGATCCTGACCGAGGAGGTGCTGGCGTCTACGAAACAGGAAAAGATCATCGGAACCTTCGTGGACGTCAAGGCGGCAGCCCGCGAGGTCGAGATCATCTGCGACAATTACCGCACGACGCGCACAGATATGACGATTCTGCTGACCCACATCGGCCTGGAAAAGGACCGGGAGCTGGCGGCTGAGCTGAACCCCGGCTGCGGCGTGGATCTGATCATCGGCGGCCACTCGCATACTTTTATGGAAGCCCCCGAAGTCGTGAACGGGATCCCGATCGTGCAGGCCGGCACCGGAACCGGTGTGATCGGACGGCTCGAGATCGGTTACAGTACCAAGAGAAAAAAGATCGATTCGCTGGAATGGGCCTGCATTCCGATCAACGAAAAGACTGCACCGGTCGATCCGGTCATGGATCAGCTGATCAACGGGTATCGGAGCGAGACCGACAGCAAATACAAGCGGGTCGTGACGCGCTGGGCCCGGAAGCTGACCCACCCGTCCCGCGAGCAGGAAACCGAAATGGGCAACCTCTACGCGGACGCGCTTCAGTGGGAGAGCAGCTTCGATATCATGATGATGGGCTCCGGGAGTATCCGCAAGAAGGAGCTCGGTCCGATCATCGAATATCAGGATATGGTGGAAAATACGCCGTTTGACGACGCGCTCTGGATGGTGACGGTCACGGGCGAACAGTTCCGCCGCATCGTGAAGCATCTGATGCGGGACGAGGCCTGGAAGGGCGAGACAGAGTTTTATCAGTTCTCCAAGGGCGTCAAGATCCGCTACAACAAGACGACACGCGAGCTGGAGGTCTTAAAGTTCCAGGGCAAGGATGTCACGGACAACCAGAAGCTGAAGATCGCGCTCCAGAATTATCACTATAAGAATTTTGACGATTTTCTTGGCGTGCCGCTCGAGGACGTGATTAAGAATGCGCGGCCGCGGGTCGTGGCGGTCTCGGTCAACAACATCATTGAGGAATATTTTGCCACGAACGACCGGCTCGACGCGCACGTCGAAGGACGGATCGAACTGGTGGAGTAAAGCTTCCGGCCCCCTCTGCAGGGGGCTGTCAGCGACAGCTGACTGGGGGGTTAAACCCCTCCGATTTATAAAGGATTGAGTATGAAACAGTACCCGATTTTAAAAAACAAGTTTTTCCTCTACCTGACGGAATTCTTCGCCGGGGTCTCGGTCATGGCAGTTGAGCTCGGCGCGAGCCGTCTGCTGGCCCCGTATTTCAGCTCCTCGCAGATCGTCTGGACCATCATCATCGGCACGATCATGATCGCGATGGCGCTTGGCAACCTCTACGGCGGCCGCTCGGCGGACAGGAATCCGGACCCGGCCAGACTGTACCGGCGCATCCTGATCGCGGCGGTCTGGATCGCAGCGATTCCGGTCGTCGGGAAATATATCATTCTGGGCGTATCGGGCCTCCTGGTCCTGGCCGTCGACACGAATTTCCTGATTATCGCGGCCTTTGTGAGCTGCATGCTGATCTTCGTTTTCCCGCTGTTCCTGCTCGGGACCGTAACGCCCTGCCTGGTAAGGGCTACGGTCGAGAGCCTGGATGAAGGCGGCCGCACGGTCGGCCGGCTCGGCGCCTGCAACACGGTCGGCAGCATTCTGGGCACCTTCCTGCCGACCTTCGTAACGATCCCGACAGTCGGCACTTCGGTGACGTTCCTGATCTTCGGCGGCATCCTGCTTGCGATCGCCCTGATCTTCTATATCAGCTCCGGCCTCATGAAAAAGCCGGCGCCGATCGTCGCGGCGGTCCTCTTCGTGCTCTGCGTGATCTTCGGACGGAACAATTCGTTCGCGTTCTGGGAGAAAAACCTGACCTACGAGGGCGAATCGGTCTACAATTATCTGCAGGTCAGCGAGGATTCCGAGAAGGTGATTCTTTCCACGAATGTGCTTTTCGGCGTGCAGTCCGTTGCGATGAAGAACGGCGGACTGACCGGTCTGTACTACGATTACGCGCTGGCCGCGCCGGTTATGGCGGACCGGAAAGGGCCGATTTCCGTGCTGGTTCTGGGCAACGGTTCGGGGACCTTTGCTTCGCAGTGTCTGGAGTTTTTCGATGGTGCGACGGCGGAGGGCGTGGAGATCGACGGCAAGATCACCGAGCTGGCGGAACGGTATTTTTCGATGCCGGCCGCGGTAAAGGTCACGGAGTACGACGGCCGGGCATATATCCAGAAAATCGATGAGAAATACGATGTGATCATGGTGGACGCGTATCAGGACATCACGATCCCGTTTCAGATGTCCACGGTCGAGTTTTTCACACTGGTGCGGGACCATCTGACGGAAGACGGCGTCATGGTCGTCAATCTGTCCATGCATTCGGACGGCGAGCTCAGCATCAATCACTATCTCTGCGATACGATCGCGTCGGTGTTCCCGTACGTCGCGACAGCCGATGTGCCGCTTACGACGAACCGGGAGCTTTTTGCAATGGTAAACCGAAAACCGGCGGAGTGCCTTGAGAAAGGGATGGAAGACCTGAGCGACGCAAAACTGAAAGGTATGATGCAGACCGTTTCGGCGGCCCTGAAGCCTTACGAGGCGCAGGATCATATCCTGACCGACGACAAGGCACCGGTCGAGGTGCTGGGCATGCGCATGATCGACAGTCTGATCCATACCGAGCTGAGTTATTACAAGAAGATCTTTGAGCAGAACGGCTTAAGCGGCCTGCTGAGAGAACTGGGAATCTGACGGCGGGAGGACAGAATGCGCGAGACGGAGCTTAAAACAGAGATCCTGGTGATCGGAGGCGGACCGGCGGGGCTTTCCGCTGCGATTACGGCGGCCCGGCACGGCCGGGATGTGATGCTGATCGAAAAGAACGGATATCTGGGCGGCAATGCCGTGATCGGCCTGCCGCTTTTAGGTTTTCTGGATCTTAAGGGTCGGCGTATCGTCGGCGGCATCGCTCAGGAATACGTGAACCGGCTCGTTAGGCAGGGGGCGTGTCTGGGCCATCGGCCCTGTCCCAAGCACAATTCGGTCACGAATATCGATCCGACGGCCTTTAAGCTCCTGGCGGCGGAGATGTGCCGCGAAGCCGGCGTGAAGGTGCTGCTGCATCTGGAGACCGTCAAAGTGAACCGGGCGGAGGACCAAATCGAAAGCATCGAGTTTTACGGCAAGGGAAACCGCATCAGGGTGCGTGCGGAACTGTACATCGACTGCACCGGAGACGGCGACGCGGCGTATCTGGCCGGATGCCGTTTTGAGAGCGGGCAGGCGGGAACCGGTGTCCTGCAGCCGCCGACCGTGATGTACACGCTGGAAAACGTGGACACGGACAGGCTGTTTGATTATATCGAGGCACATCCGGAGGAGATGACCTACGCCGCGACGATCGACCATCGGCCCGGCTACGACGCGCCGTATTTCCGCGCTAGCCTCAATCATGTGTTCGTGGGCTTGCGGCAGCTGTTCACCCGGCTGCGGGAAGAAGGCAAACTCCCCGTGGAGCGGGAGACGCTGATCTATATCAAATCGCTGCGCAAAGGTGAAGTCTTCGTCAATTCGACGCGGCTTTTAAATACAGATGCCACCGACATTTTCGACCTGACCCGGGCGGAACTGGAAGGTCAGCGGCAGTGCGGAGCCCTTACCGAGATCCTGCGGCAGTATGTCCCCGGCTTTGAGAACTGCTTTATCTCTTCGATCGCGCCTACGCTGGGCGTCAGAGAGACGAGGCGTTTTGGCGGTATAAGCCGGCTCACGGCCGACAGTGTGCTCGCGGGAAAGATCCCGGACGATACGATCGCTCTCGGCGGCTACAAGATCGACATTCACTCCGGAACGGACCGCACGACGCTTTTCAAAACCGTGCAGGAGCCATACGGGATCCCCTACGGCTGTCTGGTATCGGATGAAATCGACAATCTGATGTTCGCGGGACGCTGTATCTCGGTCGACGCGCCGTCGCTCGCCAGCGTGCGGGTCATGCCCCAGTGCATGAGCATGGGTCAGGCCGCGGGGACGGCCGCCGCCATGGCGCTCGAAAGCGGATGTGCGCCGGCCGGAATCGACATTCAGGCTCTGCGGGCTGCCTTGCTGGCGGAAGGCGCGGTGCTGACCATGGAGCAGGTCTGCACGATCCCGGTAAACGAAGCGTTTCATCACGGTTCATGATTCTTTCCATCACATTTCCGCATTTGACAGAAAGGCGGATAAACAGGTAAGCTCTCGTCAGAGAGCTTTTTTCGTGCAAAAAAAGAGCTGTTTCATGCCATAACGGTCCGCGGAAATCCCGCGGAAAAAGGAGGACAGAGTGAGTCTTGATTTTTTGTATCTGAATGAACCGGATATGATCCGGGCCGGCGTGCTGGACATGAAAAAATGCGTGCAGTCCATGGACGACCTGTTCCATCTGATGGGAGAGGGAGACTATCTGATGGGCAGCCCCAGCGAGAACCATCACGGCATGATGCTGTGGTTCCCGGTGGAAAAGCGGCCCGGCAAGATGCCGGTGGCGGGCCCCGACCGGCGCTTTATGGCGATGCCGGCCTTCGTCGGCGGCCGCTTCAATGTCTGCGGCAACAAGTGGTACGGGTCGAATATCGAAAACCAGAAAAAAGGCCTGCCGCGCTCGATCCTGACCGTGATGCTGAACGACGTGGATACCGGCGCGCCGCTGGCCCTCATGTCAGCCAATCTGCTCAGCTCCATGCGGACCGGCGCCATCCCGGGTGTGGCCGTAAAATATCTGCAGAAAAAGGGCGCGTCCGTGCTCGGCGTGATCGGCGCGGGGGTCATCAGCCGTTCGTGCCTGATCGCGATCAGGGAGACCATGACGGCGCTGAAGGAAGTCCGCGTCTACGATCTGTTCCCGGAGAAGGCGCAGCGCTTCGCCGAGGAGATGGGCCGCGAGCTCTCGCTGAATATCCGGGCGGTCGGCTCGATGCGGGAAGCCGTGGAAGGCTGCGAGGTGGTCAGTGTGGCGGCTTCGGGCCTGGCACCGGTGGAGATCGCGGACGAATGGATCGCTCCCGGCGCCCTGATCGTCGCGACCGGCGCGGCCATGTTCAGCCGGGAATGCTATCTGCGCAATCACGTCGTATTTGATAACTGGAAGATGCACAAGGACTGGCTGGATGAGCTGCGGGACGAACCGGAGCGGCTGCTGGGCGTCAATGCGGGCCATCCTTCGGCCAAGCTGCTGCTCATGGTGGCCAAAGGTGAAGTCGACGCGGATCACATGATCAGCTTCGGAGACGTGCTGGCCAGGCCGGAGCTGGGCCGCCAGAGCGATGAGGATGTTTTTATCTTCCTGACCGGCGGTATGGGCGTCGAGGATGTGGCCTGGGGCTGGGACGTGTATCAGGAGGCCCTGCGGCTCGGCATCGGCCAGAAGCTTTCGCTCTGGGATACGCCGCACTGGTCGTAACGCAGCAGAGGTCGGACGATGGAATTTATAACGGATTACCGCACGGAGCGGTATATTTTACAGACAAAATGGGAGGATCTGCCGGAAGAGGCGCAGACGCATGTGCTGATGAGTGCGGCGGATCTGATGGGAGCCCTGATCTTAGGCAGCTACGGCCGGCAGTTTGCGGCAGGAGAGAAGCTGGCGAAGATGCTTGGCTTTTCCGGAGAGATCCCGGTAATCGGAAGCGAAGCCCGTTACAGTCTGCCCGGTGCGGCGATCGCGATGGGGCACGCAAGCAATTCTTTTGATATCGATGACGGCTACCGGGAGATCCGGGGCCATCCGGGCACCTCGTTTGTGGCCGGGACGCTGGCGGCGGCGCTGCAGCAGGATGTCAGCTGGAAGGAATATCTGACGGCGCTGGCGGTCTGCTATGAGACGACGATCCGCTGGGCGCTCGCCATGCAGGATTATTACGGCTTCCCGCACAGTACGGGGGCCTACGGCGCGTTCGGAACGGCGGCGGGTATCGGCCGTCTGCTCGGACTGGATGAAAAGACCTTAAACACGGCACTTTCGATTGCCGATTACCATGCGCCTATGACGCCCTCCATGCACGCGGTGGAATATCCTTCCATGAACAAAGACGGCGTCCCCTTCGGTGCGCTGGTCGGGACCATGGCCGTGATGGAAGCCTTAAGCGGTTCCACGGGGCGCACGCATTTCCTGGAACTGAAGCAGTACCGGGCGCTGACGGAAAGCCTGGGCAAGCGGTTCTACGTAACGGATCTCTATTATAAGCCCTATACCTGCTGCCGCTGGACGCATCAGCCGATCAGGGCCTGCCTTGATCTGATGAAGGAACACAGCTTTTCCGCCCAGGACGTCGAACACGTGACGGTGCACACCTTTACGCCGGCGGCGCTCCTCAGCAAGATCGTGCCGCACGAAACGGATGAGGCGCAATACAATATCGCCTATCCGGTCGCCTGTGCGCTCGTGCACGGAGAGGTAGGTTTTCTGCAGGTAAGGGAGGAAGCCCTGGATGACCCGGCGGTGCTGGATATGATGACCCGCCTTAAGTTCGCGGTGGATCCCGAACTAGACAGTCTGTTCCCGGGAAAGCGGCTGGCCCGCGTGGAGATCCGGCTGCGGGACGGACGGGTGCTGCTCTCGGGTGCCTACGAGGCGGCCGGCGAGCCGGATGATCCCGAGCTGGGACCGGACTGGATCGCGCGGAAATTCAGAAGGATTACCGCGCCGATGCTGGAGCCCGAGGCACAGGAAGAACTGCTTGAACTGATGGGCCGCGCTTCGGACATCCCTGTCCGGACGGTCGTGGAGAAAATCAACAGCACATTAAAACGGGGGATCTGATCATCCCCCGTTCTCCGGTTTCGCCTGCCGTATCAGTTCAATGAAGTACTCCATGTAGGGAGAGAGCCATTTGTCTGCGTGAAAGAGGATCTGGCTGTAATAGATCTGAGGGGGAATATCGGCATTCAGCCGAACCAGTTCCCCCTTTTTAATATGTGATTCGAGAGAATACCCAGGCAGAAAGGACAGGCTTTGTCCGTCCTTAAGGAGCAAAGCGATGGCGCGGATATTGTCGACAATGACCGCGTGGCGGATCGGGATGTCCCGCTCGGCGGCGATCTCCTGCAGCCGGCCGTAGCATCGGCCGGAGGGTTCGGCAACAATGAAAGGGCAGTGCAGGATCTCATCGACGGGGACGGCGGTTCGCTGTGCGAGCGGATGCGTCGGGGCAGCCGTAAAAATCATCTCTTCCTGCCGCTTGTAACAGCAGTACAGCGATTCTTCCTGCATCACATTCCCGGACACGTAAATGAAATCCAGCTGATTCTGCTTCAGCAGGTCCAGCAGCTCGGAAGCCTGGCCGATCTTGAGCAGGATATCGACGCCGGGATACTGCTCCGAAAAGCGGGGAAGAATATCCAGCACCGTCGAGAAAAGAAGCGATTCGAGCACGCCGACGCGGATCGTGCCGATCATCTGCGCGGCATCGGTATTCAGGGTGTGGACCTGCTGCAGAATCCGGATGATCTCTTTGGCCTGCGGCAGAAAACGCTTTCCGGCTTCTGTCAGATAATTCTTCCGCCCGATCCGTTCGAACAGCGGAAAACCCAGCTCCTGTTCGAGCCGTTTGATCTGCATCGTAACCGTGGACTGCGCATAGCTTAAGGCTTCGGCAGCCCGGGTGAAGTTTTCCATGTCGGCGACCCGCAGAAAGGTCTCCAGGGTCTGAATATCCATGTCGGTTTACAGCTGAACGAAGCCTTCTCCGTTCCTGATCTCAATTTTCGTTCCGAAAGGCTCGGAGAGACGGGCCAGATGGCGCAGCGTTTCTTCGTCGCCGGAAAGATGCGGCCAGCCGCGCTCGTTCCAGGGCGTGCCCATGCCGAGCGTGATCGGATACAGGCGGACCGCGGTAAGACGGCCGTCCTCCATGTCAAAGTTGGCAATGACAGAGCGCCAGATGTCCTGGATCGCGCAGTAGCCGGTCGTATCGTTGTGGGAGCGCTGCAGCATATAGGCTTTTACGACGTCCTCCGGCTTCATGCCCTTGCTGAGGTAAGCCTCCGCGGGCTCGCCGATCACGGTTTCGGTCTGGAAGATGACCTTGCCCAGGCTGTAGACGATGGGCTTGCCTTTGTAGATCTCGATGCCGCGCAGAATGTGCGGGCCGTGGCCGATCAGGCCGTCGGCACCGGCATCGATGATCTCGTGGGCGAAGATCTTCAGGAAAGCAGGCACCTCGTCGTTGTCGAAGCCGTCATAGCCGTGGGCGTGCACGCTGACAAAGACGTAATCCGCCTTCTTTTTCGCTTCGCGGATGCCTTCGAGCGTCCGCGTCAGATCCGCCGGCTTCGGCCGGGTCTCTTTGTATTCCTTCTCGTCCAGAACGAAATTCAGGCTCCCGAAGGGGAAGCGTCCCGCCGGGACGGGAGACGTATAGCCGTTGGCGCGGGAATAGTCCGACTGTGCATTGATGGCCGTGGCGGCAGCGATTTCTTTGAGTGCTGCAAAATGAGCCTCGTTGATGTGGTAGAGCGTAACCGCCCCCAGGGGATTGAGCCCCGGGCGCCCCGCCATGTCCGCGCTGGAAGGTCCGGCCGGATTGAAGGCCTTGTAGGAGGCGGAAAGGCCGATAAAGGCTGTCGTGACGCCGCTTTCCGTAATATAGACGGGCGCCGCCGCAGCCGCCAGATCCTTTCCCGTGCCGCAGTACGGCATATTCCGCTCGTTTAAATGGCGGATCGTGGCTAAAAGGCCGCCCTCCCCGTAATCGAGGGAATGGTTGTTGGCCGTGTTGTAGACGTTGAAGCCGTAGGCGTTCAGATCGTCCAGAATGGCCGGCTCGCTCATGGCCCAGGTGCCGCCGGATTCGGCTGCCGGCGCGCCTTCCCGGTCATGCGCCGTGAATTCCAGGTTGTTGAAGCGGAAATCGGCCGAGCCGATCACGGCCTTAAGCGCTTCAAAGTCCGGATAGGCGGGCAGAGAAGCCAGACGGCGGGTCATAAACGAATCGCCGGTGACGGAAAAACGGACTGTACTCATGGTGCGTCCTCCTTTCGGACAGGCTTTTCAGGCAAAGTGCGAGGTGATCAGATTCATCGCGATCGGCAGACCGGTCCGCAGGGACTCGATATTCAGCCATTCCTCGCGGGTGTGCGCCTTGCCGCCGATATACAGACCGAAGGTCGTGGCAGGCACGCCGGTCGCAAGCGGAATATTGGCATCGGTGGAGCCGGAGCGGCGCTTGACGGGCTCGCCGGTGACTTTGAAAAGCTCCTTCTCGCAGCGGGAGAGCAGTCTTTCCCAGGCTTCCTGATCCATCTCGCCGTTGCAGGGGCGTTCGCCCATGAGCTCTACCTCGAACGTGGCATCGGGGCCCTTGGCTTCTTCCATGATGCGGAAGAACTGATCATGCATGAACTGCAGGGCCTTCCGGTCGTTGGAGCGGTATTCGTAAAGCATTTCCGCGTCCTGCGCGATCGTGTTGACTGAGGTACCGCCGGAGATCACGCCGACGTTGTAGGTGGTCTTGTGATCCTCCCATTCGGGCATCGGCTGTTCATAGAAGCGGCAGATGAGCTTGGCCAGGTGATGGATGGCGTTGGGATTGCCGAAGGCACCGTAGGAGTGTCCGCCGACGGTCTTGCAGGTAATCTTCCAGCGCTCGGAGCCGACGGCCCGCACGCACATGCCGCCTCTAAAGCCGCCGTCGAACGAGACCAGCTCTTTGACGCGGCCCGCGAAATCCTTCATGATCTGGCGGGAACCGTCCAGGTTGCCGAGGCCTTCCTCGCAGCTGTTTAAGACCAGCAGGACCGGTTCCTTCGGCTGCAAGCCCTTCTCCAGAATATATTTGATGGTGGTTAGGATGCCGAGCACATTGGCGGTGTCGTCGCCGACGCCGGGGGCATACATGTTGCCGTTCTCCACACGGACCGGCAGCGGGGTCGTATCGGGAAACACCACGTCGGTGTGAGCCATGTATACGGTGATGTCGTTCCGGCCTTCGATCGCGAAGGGCACGATCACGTTTTTGGCGTCGTCCACATACACGCCCTTCGCGCCGGCTTCTTCGAGCCAGTTTTTGATAAACGCGACGCGCTTGTCTTCATGATGGGAAGGGGCCGGGATCGCGGCCAGCGTTTTCAGCAGTTCCACGTGGGTGTCAAAATAGTTGTCGATCCATTCTTTCATCGTTTCGCTCATATTTACGCTCCTTTTTGCGGCGGCGGATGCCCCGCTTCTCTGCTTTTATTATAACGGCTGGGCAGGTAAAAGCAAGCTGAAAAAATGAAGCGCCGGGCGGCGTTTCGTGCTATGATGGAGGCAGTACGGAAATGTGAGGTTTTTTATGGATTACCGCGCTTTGGAAGAAAACCTGGCCGCCCTGATCGGCGGCGTGCCGCACCCGATAGCCAATCTGGCGAATGCATCGGCCCTGCTCTGGGAAATGCTGCCGGATCTGAACTGGGCCGGCTTTTATCTGACGGAAAAGAATGAAGAGGGACAGCCGCTGCTGGTACTGGGCCCGTTCCAGGGCCGGCCGGCCTGCATTGAGATCCCCTGGGGAAGGGGTGTCTGCGGGACCGCTGCTGCGACGGGTAAGACGCAGCTGGTGCCGGACGTGCACCTGTTTCCGGGGCATATTGCCTGCGATGCGGCTTCGGCGTCGGAGATCGTCGTGCCGCTGAAGGATAACGACGGAAGCGTGTTTGGTGTGCTGGATCTGGACAGTCCGGTGATCGGGCGGTTCACGGAAGAAGATAAGGCGGGGCTGGAGCGCCTCGCCCGCGTAATTGAGAAAGAATGGTGATACTCCCTGCCCTCCCCCGGACGCGGGGGAGGGATGTCAGCCGTCAGGCTGACAGGGTGAGGGCGACTTGTCACCGCTTATACCTCCCCTTCATAGGGGAGGTGGTGCGAAGCACCGGAGGGGTTTCTGCCTCCCTCATTGAGGGAGGTTTTCTTTATGCCTTCCGAACAGCAGCGTGATCCCGCACAGCAGAAAACCGAGCACGATACCTGAAAAATGCGCAGCATCGTCCACGGCGGCCTCCACCCCGTGATAGAGGGAGAGCACCAGTAAAACAATGATCTGCCGCAGTGACAGGCCCCCGACGCGGTCCCGGGCAAAGAGCGAGGCGAAGATCAGCGCCCCCATCAGGCCGAAAACGGCGCCGGAAGCGCCGGCAGACAGGATCTGTTCATCCCGCGCAACGTTCCACAGGTGCGATATAAGGTTGGCACCCACCCCGGAGAGAAGATAAATCACCGCGGTCCGGACGTGGCCCAGGCCGTTTTCGAGAATGATTCCGAGGGCAAAGAGTGTGAGCATATTGCCGAACAGATGCTGAAAATCGAAATGCAGGAACATGGCTGTGAACAGCCGCCAGATTTCCCCGTCTTTCACAGCTGAGGTCAGCATCGCGCCCCAGCGCAGCATCAAAGAGGCGCTGCTGCCCGAGCTGCTGATATGATGCATGAAAAGAAAAAGGGCTGTATTGACAATGATCAGCCCCCAGACCACCCAGGCATTTTTCGGATCTGCGGTTTTAATTCTTTGCTCGTTCACGGTCTGTCCATTTACGGTTTATTCAGCGTATAAATGTGTTCGGCGACCGGTGCCGTGGCAAAATCCACGATCACCCAGCCGCAGTCGGCCGGCAGCGATTCCGCCATCAGCCGTTTGTTCAGATCCTTCGCAAAAGCGTAAGGATGTCCCTGTACAAAGCTCCCCTTGGTGCTTAAAAAATGCAGGGAAACCGCTCCGCCGGCGGTGGTGCTTCCCCGGATTCCGTTCAGGAAAGCGGTCCATTTTTCATCGGCATCGTATTCATAACGGTCCTGGACCCAGAGTGTGAAAGTTCCGTTGTCGCGGGCCGCGGTGTGCAGGCTGATATCGCTGCGGCCGCCCTGATGGTCCCAGATAAAGGAGATGCCGGCTTTCTTTCCCATGCCGGCCTCGTCTTCATAGCGGCGCAGCAGGACGATTTTTCCGCGCGCCTCCCCCAGCGTGGGGATCCGGTCGGTCAGCAGCCAGCCGGCTTCGTTCCGGCTGATGTACTGGGCGAGCAGCTTCTGAAACTCGGCAATGCTTTCGTCTCCGTACTCCTGCTTGACGCAGAACAGGACGGTCTCCGTGGGATTGTCCTTCAGGAAGGCAAAGCACTCCTCCAGCACCGTGTCCAGGTACAGGCGGCCGGACCAGAGCAGCGGGCCCGTCATGCAGTAGGTAAAGCCGTGCCGCAGGACCAGAGAATCGTTTTCAACGGCCAGGCGGATATCCAGATAGCGGAAGCCGGAAATCAGCTGAGCGGCGATGTTTTTATACTGGCATTTGGAAAAATAGGCCAGCTGGCAGTACTGTGTGGCGGAATCGTGGGTGCCGGGCACGGCAATCTCGTTCAGGGGACGGTCGTCCGGCAGAGCAGCCATCCAGCTTTCGGACCCCTCTGCCGTTTCGTTCTTATCGACTTCGGTCAGCGGCGCGGCTGCCAGATAGATAACGGCAAACAGCACAGCCAGGACAAGGAGCATGCCCAGCGTGCGGACAAAGCTGCCGCGCTTTTCCGGCTGATTTTTCTTGCTCATCACGGTTTCTCCCTTCCTTCTTTAAGCTTCGGTCAGCCTGTCGATCATATCGCAGACAAAGGAAACGGCGTCTCCGGCTGCAGACTGCCGCATGGCGGCTTCATAGGCGGCCCGGTTCTCGTAGAGATCGAGCAAAGCGCGCACCAGATCGTCCGCCGTCATATTGTCCTGATCCAGCACCACGGAAAAACCCTGCTTTTCAAAGGATCGGGCGTTCAGGATCTGGTCGCCGCGGGAAGCGGAAAGCGGCAGCGGGATCAGCAGATTGGGCTTGTGAAGATACAGCAGCTCACAGAGCGCATTCGCCCCGGCGCGGGAGACCGCCACATCGGCCAGAGCCAGCAGATCTTTCATCTCCGCGCTCACATATTCGTACTGCACATAGCCTTCCTGCTTAAGGCTTTCGTCAAGATTTCCCTTGCCGGTCAGATGAACGATATCGAAATGTTCCAGCAGTTCAGGCAGTTTCTCACGGATCATCGTATTGATGGCGACCGAGCCCAGACTGCCGCCGATCTGCAGCATGACCGGTTTTTCGCCCTTTAAACCCGTAAATGCCAGTGCCGCCTCGCGGGAACCGCTCTTTAAGCTCTCGCGGATCGGGCAGCCGCTGACAAAGGACTTGCCGGCCGGCAGATTTTCAAGCGTCTCGGGGAAATTGCACAGAATGCGGGTCGCATCCTTAAAGCAGAGACGGTTGGCCAGCCCCGGCGTCATGTCGGATTCGTGGATGATGCAGGGGATGCCAAGCTTCCGTGCTGCCTTGACGACCGGAAGCGAAACGAAGCCGCCCTTGGCAAAGACCAGGGCTGGCTGCTCTTTTTTCAGAACCTTTTTGGCGTCGCCGATTCCCTTAATGACGCGGAAGGGGTCGGTAAAATTCTTCAGACTGAAATACCGGCGCAGCTTGCCCGTCGCGATCGCGTAATACGGCAGGCCTTCCCCTTCCACGATTCCCTTTTCGATGCCGTCCCGGGAACCGATATAGACGATTTCATAGCCCCGGCGCTGCAGTTCGGGTACGAGGGCCAAGTTGGGAGTAACATGTCCGGCGGAGCCGCCGCCGGTCAGGATTATCTTTTTCATGAGCTCAGACTCCTTTACACAAAATTATCATATCATAAAGCTGTCGGAAAAGCACTTCTCTGTCAGGCATTTTTCTGCTATACTGATATCAGCCTGAGAAAAGGAAAGGACCGTGTCTATGCTTTATAACGATTTTAACGGGATCAGACTGTCCCGCCTGGGTTTCGGATGCATGCGTTTTGCAACAGACCCGGATACGGGCAAAGTGAATCAGGAAACCGTGGAGGCGATGTTTGACCGGGCCATAGCGGGCGGCGTCAACTATTTTGATACAGCTTATGTCTATCTGGGCGGTCAGTCGGAAACGGCTATGGCGAAGGCACTGGCCCGGTATCCGCGGGAAAGCTACTATGTGGCCGATAAATTTCCGGGCCACTCTCTGCCGGGGCCGGTAGACAACCGGGCCCTATTTCAGGTCTCCCTGGACCGCCTGGGCACGGATTACCTGGATTTTTATCTGCTGCACAACCTGACCGAATGGTCGGTGAAGATCTACGAGAGCGAAGAGTACCATATTCTGCCGGATATCCTGAAGCTGAAAGAAGAAGGGAAGATCCGCCATCTGGGCTTTTCCTGCCACGGCGGACCGGAACTCTTGGAAAAACTGCTCACGAAATATGAAGGCGTCTTCGAATTCGTGCAGATCCAGTGCAACTACCTGGACTGGACCCTGCAGAACGCGAAGGAAAAATACGATATCATCACACGGCACGGAATGGGCGTCTGGATCATGGAACCCGTGCGGGGCGGCAAGCTGGCCAGGCTGCCGGAGGAACAGGCCGCCCGCCTGAAAGCGCTGGATCCTGCGGTCAGTGAAGCTTCTTTTGCTTTCCGCTTTCTGCAGGATCTTCCGAACGTGAAAATGATCCTGTCCGGCATGAACGAAGTCCCGCAGGTGGAAGACAACCTGAAGACCTTCCGCGAGCACCTGCCGTTAAGCGAAAAGGAGCGGAACACGCTGCTGGAGATCGCCGAGACCTTAAAGAAGGGCGTGCCCTGCACCGGCTGCCGCTACTGCTGCGACGGCTGCCCGATGGGCCTGAACATCCCCTATCTGCTGGAATGCTACAACGACTACAAATATGCGGCGTCCTTAAGTTCCGCCATGCGGCTGGACGGGCTGGATGAGGACAAGCGCCCGGCGGCCTGCATCGGCTGCGGTCAGTGTGCGCATGCCTGCCCGCAGGGAATCGATGTGCCCTCGGTTCTTTCGGAGCTGGCGCAGATGTACGCGGAGGGCCCCAACTGGAGCAAAATGGCGCAGGGCCGCCATGAGGCGATCCGCCGCGATTTGAAAATGTAACCCAAGTCTACAGATTGAATATAAGGAGAATTTACTATGCTTCAATTTGACAGTACAAAAGCAAAACCGTTTCTGCGGGCCGACTGGGAAGGCCTGCTGGGCGAAGCGCGCATGGCATCCCGCCTGCTGTTAGACAAAACCGGCGCGGGCTGTGATTTTTTAGGCTGGCTGGATCTTCCGGAGACCTATGACCGGGAAGAATACGGCCGCATCAAAGAAGCGGCGGCCCGGATCCGGGAGGATTCCGACGTTCTGGTGGTGATCGGCATCGGCGGTTCGTATCTGGGCGCCCGGGCCGTGATCGAGGCGCTGCGGCCGGATATGGGACTGCTGTCCGGGAACGGTCCGCTCATCCTGTTTGCCGGCAACCAGATCAGCTCGACCTATCTGCAGGTGCTTTTAAAAGCACTGGAAGGAAAGCGATTCTCGCTGAACGTGATTTCCAAATCCGGCACGACCACCGAGCCGGCCATCGCGTTCCGGATTCTGAAGAAGCTGCTGGAAGACAGGGTCGGCAAGGAAGAGGCGGCGCGCCGCATCTACGCGACCACGGACAGGAGCCGCGGGGCCTTAAAGCAGCTCGCGGACCGCGAAGGCTACGAATGCTTCGTGGTACCGGACGACGTGGGCGGCCGCTACTCGGTCCTGACCGCGGTGGGACTGCTGCCGATCGCGGCGGCGGGCATCGATATCGACGCCCTGATGGCCGGTGCGCAGACGATGCGCCGGACGATCTACGACTCGCCCGACGCCAACATCGCGCTGGAATACGCGGCGCTGCGCAACGGACTGCTGCGGCAGGGCAAGCAGGTGGAGATCCTGGCCAACTACGAACCCGGCCTGCACTATATCGGCGAGTGGTGGAAGCAGCTTTACGGCGAGAGCGAAGGCAAAGACAAGAAAGGCATCTTCCCGGCGGCGGTAGACCTGACGACGGACCTGCACTCGATGGGACAGTTCATCCAGGACGGGAACCGCATCCTGATGGAGACCGTGATCCGCGTGGAAGAATCGGCTGAACCCGTGGTCCTGAAGGCGGATGAGGAGAACCTGGACGGCCTCAACTACCTGGCCGGAAAGGATATGGACTTCGTGAACGGCAGCGCGATGCGCGGCACGCTTCTGGCCCATGTGGACGGCGGCGTTCCGGTCAGCGTGCTGGGCCTGAAGATGCTGGATGCCAACGGTCTCGGAGAGATGATCTACTTTTTTGAATTTGCCTGCGGCGTGAGCGGCTATATGCTGGGGGTCAATCCCTTCGATCAGCCCGGTGTGGAAAGCTACAAGAAAAACATGTTCGCCCTTCTGGGCAAGCCCGGCTACGAGGCAGCCGGCGAGGAATTAAGAAAGCGGCTGTAAGCGCTTTTCGGAAAAAACAGGCGGACCCCGGTGTTCCGCCTGTTTTTTTTAATTAACATATAGCCTTTTCTTTATGAATCGTGGGCAAAATGATATTTGTAAAAATTTTCATTATGGTATATGATAAATTCGCTGTTATATAAGAACGTGAAACGGATCGGAACGTGAAAAAACGATCCGTAAACAAAAAGGAAGGAGAACAACATGAAGAAACGTTATTTAGCCCTGGCGCTTGCGCTGATCCTGGCTCTTTCGGCCTGCGGAAGCGGATCGTCCACAACGACCCCTGCCGCTACGAATCCGCCTGTTCAGACGACACAGGCTCCCGCCACGACGACCAAGGCGCCGACTCCGGAACAGACGACGGCTGCTCCGGCTCCGGAACAGACCACCGCTGCTCCGGAACCTACGGAACCGCCGGCCCCGGTCGAGAAGGTCTATCACCGCTATGACGGCAACCCGACCACTTTCAACCCTTATATGGCCAACGCAGCGGACAGTAACATTATGACCTTCTCGCAGGCCAGACTGTACCGTTCGTGGCCCGGTGAAGACGGCGAATCCCGTTACATCCGTCCGGAGCTGGCCGAATCCGAACCGATCCAGGTGGATGCCGAAGGCAAGGTATGGCAGATCAAAGTGAAACAGGGCCTGACCTTCACCGACTGGGAAGGCAACGACACCGGCAAGCCCATCAACGCGAACGTATTTGAGTACAGCTTCCGGATGTGTCTGGATCCGAAGCTGAAACAGCGTGCCGGCGACAACATTAATTCCGTCACCACGATCGTAAACGTGAAAGAGTACTTCAACCAGACCGCGGAAGCGCCGGTTGCCTGGGAAGATGTCGGCATCAAGGCGATCGACGAGTACACGCTGGAGATCAAGACCGCCATTCCGGCCAACGCGAACCTGATCAAGATGACCTTCTACGGCTACCAAACTGTCCCGGTAGATCCCGAACTGTATGCTTCCCACATCTCTGCTGACGGCACGACCACGACCTACGGCACGGAATACAACACCTGCTACTACTGCGGTGCGTTCTATGCCGAAAGCTGGGTCAAAGAGTCCGAAGTCGTTCTGAAGAAGAACCCGAACTACGTCTATGCGGATGATATCAACTTCACGGAAGTTCATATGCACACGGTCACGGATGCCAATACCAAGGCTCTGATGTTCGAAAACGGAGAACTGGATTTCGTGACTCTGGATGAAGCGACCGCCGAGAAGTACAATGAATCTCCTTACTACGTCCCCGAACCCAGCCGCTACGTGCTGTCTATCGACTTCGGTGATACCTCCGCCTACTATGAGAGAACCAAAGATGGCGAGCTGATTCGGCACGAGCTGGGCACCGCCGAAATGAACCTTCCGATCCTGGCGGATATGAACTTCAAGAAGGCCATTTCCTACGCGATCAACCGGACTGAGCTGGCCAACCTGGTACACCTTCGTCCCGCGACCGGCCTGATCCCGGATACCTCCGTCGCGTACGATGACGGCACCCGTTTCTGCGATACGGATGTCGCGAAGTCCTACCGTCTGACGCCGGAAGAGG
>JAEEGL016630469.1_pt1 | contig 25690 bp, 22 predicted proteins | sample 9134231 | NCBI WGS metagenome assembly JAEEGL01 (sample SAMN16246548, study PRJNA631951) | gut metagenome | biome: gut microbiome; feature: rumen; material: fiber-attached | host: Bos | place: Iran: Karaj | collected 2018-10 | reverse complement strand
GCGAAGCGCCAGGTACCGTTGGGAAGCTCCAGCGGCGTGCTGCCGAAGGCGCCCCGCTGGGTGCTGATCCGAAGGCTCAGACCGTCGGTCCCCTTGCCCAGGATCAGGTTCTTTTCCGCGATGCAGAAGCGGGCGCTGCCCTTGAGGCACTCAAGGATGACTTCGGCGGGGGTAGTGGAGATAACGGTGGGCAGCTTTTGCCCATTGCAGAGAAGTTCCATGGACATCTGACGGCAGGAATTCTGGGAATTGAGATTGCTCATGCCGCTGCCGCCGCCCTTGCAGGTGGTGAGATAAAGGGTGTTCTTACCGAATTGGGAATCGCCCTCGTTTCGGTTGGCGAAAGCGAGGTAGCTGCCCCGGCGGGAGAAAGGAGTGCTCAACGGATCAACGAAGCATTTGCTTTCCAGCATGGTGGATCATCCTTTCCTTTTTTTATTTCCTTTATTGTATCAAGCCGCCGCGGATTTGTAAACTCCCGCCTTGTCTGATAACTTACATTGTGTTAGACTCAAAATCAGAGGCAAACACGAAGGAGGTGCTGACGGATGAAGTATTCCACGGAACGGGATTATGAGAATTTCGTGGTATTCGATTTGGAAACCACCGGATTTGGCTCCTCAGCGGGCATTACCGAGATCGGCGCGGTAAAAGTGGAACACGGCGAATTCATCGACATATTCTCTTCCCTGGTAAACCCCGGCTGTCACATCCCCTATCCCGTGCAGATGCTCAACGGGATCACCGATGAGCTGGTGGCGGATGCTCCCTGCTTTTCCGAGCTGCTGCCGGGTTTTCTGGCTTTCCTCGGCGATGATCCGCTGATCGCGCACAATGCCTCCTTCGACTGTTCTTTTCTCTATCGGGAAGCCGCCAGGCTCGGGATCGTGATCCCAAATCCTGTAGTGGACACGGTGAAGCTGGCCCGCAAGGTTTGGCCGGGGCTTCCCAGCTATAAGCTCACTTATCTGACGGACTATCACGGGATCGCCCAGGAGGACGCACACAGGGCCTGGTGCGATGCAAGAGCCACCGCCAAGCTGTATCTGATGATGCACAGCTGAATCCTGGATCAAGCATGACCCCTGCGCGCAAATCTGCGCGCAGGGGTCATCTTATACTTTCACGGATCCTTGCTTTCGATCCGTTTGCTTAAACGCACCGCTTCACTCTTTCTCTTCCTCGCTGTCAGCGATTTCCGGTCCCGTCCCGTGCTCCTCCGGGGTTTCCTTCCCCTGGGCCTCAGCCTCCAGCGCGGGAACGATCATATACTTCTTTATGATGGGATAACAGGTAAAGACCGTGCAGAACCAGCTGAAGGAATAAAACAGCACGGGCAGAAGGATGATCGTCAAAAGAGGCGCCAGCAGGAATGTAACCACCGTACAGGCCAGGGTCACCAGGCCGCTCAGCACATTTCTGCCAAAGCCCAGTACCACAAATAACCATGCATTCTTCAGAATATGGAACACGCTCAGGTTGACCGTGACTGCCATCAGATAGGTGTAATGCCGCATAAACAGCCAGATCACCAGCGCCAGGCCGCAAAGGACGGAACGGATCACGGAAAGCGCGTAATTCCAGGTGTGTCCGGCGACAGCGAAGCTGCCGAGCATGCCGTTGATGCAGAGCCACAGGATCAGGATATCCATAATGCCGAAGAAAAGGCCCTGCCCGGCATTGCTCCAGGCACGGCTCCAGAAGTCCGACATCCAGGCATGTTCTTCCCTGGCAAAGTTCCGGAAAATATAGGTGAGGCCCATGGTGATCGGGCCATAAAGCAGCACAGAGATCACAAGCAAGGGTATATTCAGAAATTGCGGCACAAAGCTGAAGAACGAAGCGATAAACCCCACGCCGGCCAGAAAAATCACGCCCTCTCCCGCTTCCTGAAGCCGTTCGGCAAAGATGCCGTTCAAGGTGTAGAAAACATAGAGCAGCATGGGGAGCGTGACCAGAAAATACCATAGATTCACTGTGAGAAAACGCCAGAATTTCCGGAAATAGAGTTCAAAAAAGCGGAAAAAGCCTTTTTTGACCGGTGCGTTATCCAGGAGATCCGGGCGGTTTTTATAAACATAGGGGCGGAATAAGCTCATGGACTGCCTGCTCCTTGATTCTTTTGTGGGATCATGCGCGGGGATGGGCCTTTTGGTACACCTCTGTCAAATGGTCCTGCACGACCTTCGTATAGATTTGGGTGGTGGAAAGATCGGCGTGCCCCAGCATTTCCTGGATATCCTTCAGGTTTGCGCCGTTTACCAGCAGATGCGCGGCGAAGGAATGGCGCAGCGTGTGGGGGGTTATCTCTTTTTCGATCCCGGCCTTCTTTTGATAGGTCTTCACGATCTTCCAGAAGCCCTGCCGTGACATTCTGCTCCCGCCCAGGTTGACGAAAAGCGCGGGCTCGTCCACTTCATCCACCATGGCGGGCCGCACGTCTTCAATATAATCCCGAAGGGCTTTCACCGCCACCTTATACATCGGGATGACCCGTTCCTTTTCCCCGGTTCTGCAGCGGATAAATCCAACGGAAAGATTCACGTCTGTGAGATTCAGGCTGATGAGCTCTGTTACGCGGATCCCTGTGGCATAAAGCAGTTCCAGCATGGCCTTGTCCCGGATCCCTTTGGCATCATGGGGATCCGGCTGCTCAAGAAACAGTTCCACTTCGCTGCTGCTGAGGATCTGAGGCAGCTTGCGCTTTTGTCTGTCCATGGTCACATGCCGGGCAGGGTTGTCCTTCAGCTTGCGTTTGTCGATCAGATGGGCATAGTAACAGCGCAGCGTGGCGCTGCAGCGCTGTATCGTGGACTGAGACTTTCCGGCGGAACGAAGGAAACGATAATAGGCAGAGATTTCTTCCTCTCCCGCCATCTGCAGCGGCAATTCCAGCGTCTGCTGCAGCCATTCACCGAACTGTCGCAGATCACGCAAATAGCTGCTCAAAGTATTGGAGGAAGCATTCTTTTCTTTTTTGAGATAGCCTTCAAAATCCCGAAGAGACTTATCTAGATCGGTCAAAGACTTCCTCCTTTCCCTGAGTCTAAGATCTCAGCAGATAATAAGCAATCGCAAAAGAGGCCAGCAGAAGAACCGCGGACGCAGATGCAGCAAGCTTCCGATCATAGCTTCGATCCGGACGAAAACGCCCGCCGCATCGGAGCTGCAAGCGCGTATAGGAAGCAAGGTGGAACATGCTGGCGCTGATGCGGGTCATGCATATGGTATAAAGGATCAGGAATTCCCCCACGAGGAACGGGTGACAGGAGAACCGAAGGGAAGCATCCATCACAGCGCCGGAAAGGAAACCGGTGAAGTATAAGGATACGGCAATGAAAGCTTTTCCATGTGCAGATGCGCTTACAGCACACATCAGCCCAACCGGAAGCATGATCACTGCCGGAAGATACAGCAAGGGATTCACAGATAACAGCTTGCCGCAGCTCTCCGTGATCCCTGCAGCTGAAGCATCTGAAAGCCTCATAAACGTAAGCGCTCCGCCCAGGCACCCGGAAGAAAAGAATGCGGTGGAAATGAGCAGCCTTTTCTGTGCCTTGCTGTGCTCCATATGTTCGTCCCTCCAACCCAAGTTCCGGTCGGAAGGGAAAAATAAAGCGCCTTCCCGGCTCGGATTAAATATAGTACAGCACCGAGTGTGATTCAAGAGATTCCGGGGAAAAACAGGATTTTTGTGCATTATGCATATACATTATGTCTACTACATTATGTATACTTATGTACTGCAGGGTGTTCAGATTCCGCAAAGTGCCTTGTATTCCTTGCTGTTTTCCGTTTATTAGTGTTTCATTGCAGCCAAGCCACAATATCTTGTGTTGCCATGGTGCAATATGTAAACTAACCCCGGAATGCCCTCGATTTGCTATTTCGCTTTGGAGCGCTGTGCTTTTTCCGCTTCTTCAAGCCGGTCAGTGCTGCGATCAGTCCCGGCAGGAAAAGGCAAAGTGAACTGAGCGGCACATGGCTACCGAGACCATCGCTGAAATACAAGGCCCCTCCCAGCATCACCAGGCAAAGCGCAGGTACGGCTGCAGCTATGATCCTGTACCCCCTGTTTCCCTCCCCCACCGGAAAGAGCACCGTCCCTGCCGCTCCGGCGATCAGGCAGGACGACAGCATTGCAGGCATCAGCCAGCGTTCACTTATGATTCTTTTGGAGAGCAGCCATGCGACGATCGCAATCAGCACTGTCAGCAAGCCCACCGTAATCATTATGCTCCTTACTATCCGGCTGATCTCAAAACGCTTTTCTCGATTTCCCATAAAAACACCTCCGCACATCCTCTTTTCAAGGATATGCGGAGGCTTATGGACAATATGCTTTCAGCCCTGGGTATCTACACCCGTTGTGGAAATCGCCCAGCGCATGATCTGCAGTCTTACGCGGTCCTCACCTGTTTCGAAGGTGATCATATCGTCCTTGATGCTGACGATCTTGCCGACAATGCCGCCGATGGTAGTGATCTGATCTCCTACCTGCAAATTCGTGCGCATCTCCTGCAGCTTCTTTTTCTTCTTGTTCTCGGGACGGATCAGAAAGAAATAAAAGACTGCAAACAGCAGAACGATCATGATAATGCCGCTGTAATTACCTAAACCTTCCATTAAAAACCCTCCAGTTTTTGATACTTGATTATATAGTCGCGCCGGGATAAAGTCAATCCTTTTCTCTCTGCCGATAGAATTCCCGGCGAAACTCCTCGAATTGCCCTTCCTCCAGGGCCGAGCGGATATCCTCCATCAGATGGTTGTAATACCAGAGATTATGAAGTACGCCAAAGCGCAGGGCCATGATTTCCTCTGCCTTGAACAGATGGCGGATATAGGCTCTGGAATAACGGCGGCATACCGGGCATTCGCAGCCCTCTTCGATCGGCCGCTCATCTCTTGCGTACTTCTCGTTCTTCAGGTTCATGGTGCCGTTTTTGGTGAAAAGCTTCGCATGCCGCCCATTTCTGGCGGGCATGACGCAGTCAAAGAAGTCAATGCCCCTGGCAACGCCTTCCACGATATTCTCAGGAGCACCCACGCCCATGAGGTAGCGGGGCTTGTCCTCCGGCATTTCCGGCACCAGGTAATCCAGCGTGGCATACATTTCCTCGGTGCTCTCCCCTACCGCCAGGCCGCCCACAGCGTAACCCGGCAGGTCCAGCTCCGCTATTTTCTCCATATGGCGGAGCCGCAGCTCCCGGTCGATCCCACCCTGGTTGATGCCGAACAGCTGCTGCCCCCGGTTCACGGTATCCTCGCGCTCATTCAGCAATGCCAGCTCGTCTCTGCATCGCACCAGCCATCGGTAGGTGCGTTCACAGGATTCCGCGATATATTCCCTGGGCGACGGGATCTTCACACACTCATCAAAGGCCATGGCAATATCGGATCCCAATCCCGATTGGATCCGTATGCTGTCCTCCGGTGACATAAAGATCTTTGCACCATCGATATGAGACCGGAATGAAACCCCTTCTTCCGTTATTTTCCGAAGGGAGGCCAGGGAGAAGATCTGGAATCCGCCGCTGTCCGTCAGGATCGGATGATGCCAGTCCATAAAGCCGTGAAGTCCGCCGAGGGATTTGATGATCCCTTCCCCGGGGCGCAGATGAAGATGATAGGTGTTGCACAGGGCGACCCGGCAGTCCAGCCGCTCCAGGTCCTCGCTGTTCAGCCCGCCCTTGATGGCCGCCTGGGTCGCTACATTCATAAAGACAGGTGTTTCCACGACCCCATGGGCAGTCTCAAATCTGCCGCGTCTGGCCCGGCCTTCCTTTCGGAGCACTGTAAAAGCCATTTCATCCCCTCGTTTCCGTAGATATACCCGGCACATTGTAGCAAAAGCATGCCCCCTTTTCAAGAGCGGAAACGCCGCAGGTCTCCCTGCGGCGATGCGCTGCGCTGCTCAGACCCTCCCCGTAATCTTCAGTGTAGCCACGCCCGGGCTTCTTGACCAGATGCCGTTTACAGGATCCTGCGCAAAATCCGCTGCCGGTACGGTGATGACGCCGGGGCTGGTGGCAAAAGTACCGCCGACAGCGTCATAGCTGTATTGTTCGGCGGTCAGACTCTGCCCGTCCAGCGTCACTGCGATATCATGAAGGACCGGATCAAAGGTATCGCTGACTGTGATATTGTCGGTACTCTGCGCTGCCTGACCGCCCAGGTTCGTAATCAGGAAAGAATAGGCGATCTCCCCGTTTTCCGTCACAGTCGACGGGCTGAGCGCCTTGGTGATATTCAGCTCCGCGCTGCATTCCGGCGTTACGGACGCAGACGCTGTCAATGGTTCTGTGATCCCGATGCCCGACAAAGTCACCGTGTTTTCGATCTGGCCTCCGGAACACATGGGAGCATAAGCCGTGACCTCCGCAGTATAAAGGATGAGCGCACTGCCGCCGGCGGGCACTCGGATGCCGGTGATGCTCAGCGGCGGTCCCGCGGTCACCGTTAATCCATCCTGCAGGGCACCGTTCACAAAGCAGTGCGCTGAACCGGCAGCATAGCGAAGAGGCGTCAGCATCTCGTCTCCAAAGGCATAAGCGCCAAGATCATCGTCGAGCCTGAGATCGATCAGCTCACTTCCGCCGGAATTCACGATGCTCACCGCATAGGTGATCTGTCCATCCGGCGCATAAGTGTCCACGAGCGCCGTTTTCGTCATACGAAGGCTGGCAACGATCTCCCCGGCAACCAGGTTGGAGATCGCGGTTTATCCGTTATAGTAACCGATGATTAAATCGGCGTGTGCGGATTGTCGCGCAGATTTTTCGCCTGATGAAGGCGAAAAATCGCAGAAATACTCTGTGTATTGCAAGTTTTTTTGACAAAATCAGGCGGCAAATATGCCGGCAAGATGTGCGCGGTGATTTATTCATCGGTTACTATAGGACAAGGTCGCACAGTTATGAAATATCGGCATGATGATTCTCCTGTTGGGATTGGTAACTATCGGTTCTATCCATACTATTCCTCAGGAACCGCCGCCGTGACGTCCGGGCCATCCAGGAATCGATTGACTTCCACCTGGATTCAAGGTAGAATGGTCCCGTAAGGAGGTGGACGCTATGCCGCAGAACAGGGATGGCAGCTTTCTCTCCGACAGCATGAAGGAGCTGCTTGGTCCGGGTGTTGGGCAGATCTCCTTTGAGCGGATGCAGGAGCTGAACAGACTGATGTCCTATTACCGCTGTGCCATGATGGAAGTCGTCACCAAGTTCAATGTTTTGAATGAGCAGTTTTCCCTGCAGTTTGACCGCAACCCCATCACCGGCATCAAAAGCCGTCTGAAAACGCTCCCCAGCATCCTTGAGAAGCTGGAAAGGCGCGGTTACCCATTTTCATTGGAATCCATCGAGGAAAACCTGAACGACGTGGCCGGCGTCCGGGTGATCTGTTCCTTCCGCGAAGATGTGCGCATGCTTTCCGAGGCTCTCATGCAGCAGGACGACATCATTCTGATCGAGCGCAAGGATTATATACGGAACCCTAAGCCCAACGGTTACCGCAGCCTGCATATGATCGTTTCCGTCCCGATTTTCCTGGCTCACGAAAAGAAGTACATGCGGGTCGAGATCCAGCTTCGGACCCTGGCCATGGACTTCTGGGCGACGCTGGAGCATCAGCTTCGATATAAAAAGGATTTTGATTTTGCTTCCGATATGGAAAAGGAGCTGTTCACCTGTGCCCATCTCAGCGCAGAGCTGGATGAACGGATGGACGGTCTGCGGCAGCTGATGCAGCAGCAGAACGAACAGGCCGCTTCCGCTCCCGGTGAAAAGCCGCTCCGATGGACGGATCAGAGCCACAACCTGAGATGATCAGATTAAAACACCGCCGCAAGCTTTTGCTTGCGGCGGTGTTGGCAGCGGGAGAAGGATTTGAACCCTCACATACGGAGTCAGAGTCCGCTGTGCTACCCTTACACAATCCCGCTATTTTGCCTCTCTGGCGAACATTCGTTATTATAACTGTTTTTCTTCTTTTGTCAAGCTCTTTTTTCGAATTACCCCGGCCCGACTTTGTTTTGTGAATCTATTGCAATCCTCGCGGTCATTTGGTATCATAAATACAGCAAAATAAACAAGGAAAGAGGAATGATCATGATTCGTGATTTCAAAGACAAGGTCGCTTTTATCACCGGCAGCGCCAGCGGTATCGGCAGCGGCATTGCCCACGCATGTGCAAAGCACGGCATGAAGGTCTGCATCGTTGACAAACGGGAGGATGCCCTGCAGGAGGCTATGAAATGGTATCAGGAACGCGGATATGATGCCACCGCCATCCCACTGGACGTGACCGACCGGGAAGCTTATGCCAAGGCCGCCGACAAAGCGGAAGAAGTCTATGGCAAGATCCATCTGCTTGTGAACAATGCCGGCGTATCTGCCGGCCGCAACGCCTGGGATTCCACCTGGAACGACTGGGACTTCATCATGAGCATCAACTGCATGGGCGTGGTCAACGGCATTAAGACCATCGTACCCCGTATGCTGAAGCACGGTGAGGAAGCACATGTTGTTTCCACCTCTTCCACCGGCGGCGTTTTCGCCGTTGACGGCTGCGCCCTCTACAACACGACCAAGTTCTTCGTCAGCGGCCTCATGGAATGCTGCGCCGCCGATCTTCAGGGCACCAATGTGGGTGCTTCCGTCCTGTATCCGGGACCCACCAACAGTCAGCTGGGCTTCAGCTCCGCCGCCGTCCGGCCGGAAGCGCTGAAAAACAAGGGAGAAATCCCCTTTGCTCCCCCTCCCCGCAAGGATGGCGAGGAACCCCCGAAAATGCCTGCCATGCCTGATTTCACCGACATTTTCATGACCCCCGACGAGCTTGGCGAGCGCGTCATCATGGGCGTCCAGCGGGGCGATATTTTCATCTGGACGCATCCTGAGTTCAAGGCCGGCGCGCAGCTGCGCAACGATGCACAGGTCCGTGCGATCCCCGACGAGCCTATCACGCCCAAGCGCAAGGAAAGGGCCGAAGCTCTGAAGTTCTTCGGCAGCCTAACTTACAATCCGGTTTATGAAAAGCAGACTACCCCTCCCGGCCTCAAGGAGGACTGGGACCGCAGCAAAGAATAAGGCTCAAGCAATCAAGAGACCGCCGGGTTTCCCCGGCGGTCCTCATTTGCGATCCGATCACTTTTTGGTCAACGTGCCGAAGATGCCGCGGACGATGCTGCCGCTGATCTCCCGCCCCACTCCGTTGACGACACTGTTGAAGGCGCTGCTCACCGCCCGTTGTCCGATGCCCAACTTCTTGCCGGTGGGCCGCCTGATGGTGCTGCTGATCACGCTGGTGGTCGCGCTCTTGGCGGCATTGGTGGTGATGCGTTCCGCCTTCTTTAAGGTCTGTCCCTTCTTCTGCTCGGCAGCCTTCTGCGCGGCGGCAGCTTCCCTTTCGGCCGCTTTTTGTGCGGCAGCCGCTTCTTTTTCCGCGGCCTTCTGAGCTGCTGCCGCCTCCTTTGCCGCCTGTTTTTCCTCTTCTTCCCTCTCCAGCTCCGCCTGTTCTTCTTCGGCCCGGGCTGCAAGGATCTCGTAAGCGGATTCCCGATCCACCGGCGTATCGTAACGGTCGCCTATACCGTCATTGGCAAGGGCGTTGTTTCTCTCTTCCTCGCTTATGCTGCCCATCCGGCTCTGCGGCGGCAGTATAAAGCTGCGTTCCACTGCCATAGGGCTGCCATCTGCGGAGAGGAAGGAAACCAGAGCTTCGCCGGTGCCAAGCTCCATAATGGCATCCAGGGTCTTGAATTCCGGATTGGGCCGGAAGGTTTCGGCTGCAGCCTTCACCTTTTTCTGTTCCGCAGGCGTATAGGCGCGCAGTGCGTGCTGCACGCGGTTGCCCAGTTGGGCCAGGATATCGCCAGGCAGGTCTGTAGGGCTCTGGGTGATGAAATAGACGCCGACGCCCTTGCTGCGCACCAGGCGGACGATCAGCTCGATCTTCTGCAGAAGGGCCTTCGGCGCTTCATTGAACAGCAGATGGGCCTCATCAAAGAAGAACACGATCTTCGGCTTCGAAAGGTCTCCGGCTTCCGGGAGATTCTCATACAGCTCCGAGAGCATCCAGAGCAGGAAGGTGGAATACAACGCCGGATGCTGGAAAAGCTGAACACAGTGCAGGACGTTGATCCAGCCGCGGCCATCGTAGGTCGTCTGCATCCAATCCTTGACCTCAAAGGCCGGTTCTCCGAAAAACAGATCTCCGCCCTGATCCTCCAGGGCAACAAGGCTGCGGATGATGGCGCTGACAGACTGGGGGGCAATGTTGCCGTATTCCAGGCTCAGCTGTTTCGCCTGTTCGGAAATCAGGCGAAGCATGGCTTTCAGGTCCTTCAGGTCCAATAGCAGGAGGCCGTTTTCATCCGCAACACGAAATGCAATGTTCAGCACGCCGGTCTGTGTCTCGTTCAAGCCCAGCACCCTGGCCAGGAGCAGAGGCCCCATATCGCTGATGGTCGTCCGGATCGGATGCCCGCCTTCCCCGTAAACATCCCAGAAGCGGGTGGGATAAGACTGGTATTTCCACCCTTCGATCCCAAAGCGGGCGATCCGCTTCTGCATATCCTCCGTATCGCGTCCCGGCGCAACCATTCCACCGAGATCACCTTTGACATCCGCCAGGAACACAGGCACGCCCATGTCGGAAAAGCTCTCGGCCAGCACCTTCAGGGTGATGGTCTTGCCTGTGCCTGTGGCACCGGCGATGAGGCCGTGACGATTGGCTTTGTCGGGTTCGATGCAGATTTTCTCCCCGTTTACGGATCTGGCGATCCAGAGTTTTCCATCCTGATACATGGTCGTACCTCCCGCATCAATTTCTTTCTATATTTATACCGCCTTTTCCCGGATATTGCAAGAGTGAGAGCCGACAAAGCCCCGGCAGGAGTTTGATCCTGCCGGGGCAACGGTCATGCGGTCATCTGCAAACGAGCTGGCCTCCCACCACATCGATCGTGATGGTATCCCCTGTATTCAGTTCATCTGCAAGGATTTTTCTGGCTACCAGCGTTTCCACGCGGCTCTGCAGGAAACGCTTCAAGGGCCTCGCGCCATAAGCAGGATCATAAGCGTTGTCGATCACAAAGCTCTTTGCCGCTTCCGTCAGTTCCAGTCCCAGAGATTTCTCCTCGAGGCGCTTTCTGAGGGATTCGGTCAGGATATCGATGATCCCGTTCAGATTCTCCTTTGTCAGCGGGCGGAAGCAGATCGTCTCATCCAGCCGGTTGAGGAATTCCGGCCGGAAGCAGCGCCGAAGCTCGCCCATGACCGCGTCCAAAGCATCCTCGCGGATCGTGCCGTCCGCCGTGACTCCGTCCAGCAGATACTGGCTGCCGAGGTTGCTGGTCAGGATAATGACCGTGTTTTTGAAATCCACGGTACGGCCCTGGGAATCCGTGATCCGCCCATCGTCCAGGATCTGCAGCAGGATATTGAAAACGTCCGGATGGGCTTTTTCAACTTCATCGAACAGCACAACGCTGTAGGGCTTTCTGCGGACCGCTTCCGTCAGCTGACCGCCTTCATCATATCCGACATATCCCGGAGGCGCGCCGATCAGACGGCTGACGGAGAACTTCTCCATGTATTCCGTCATATCAATCCGCACCATGCTGTGTTCATCGTCGAAGAGGCATTCCGCCAGAGCCTTGGCCAGTTCTGTTTTACCGACGCCGGTGGGCCCCAGGAAGAGGAAGCTGCCGATCGGCCGGTTGGGATCCGCAATGCCCGCGCGGGAACGCAGAATCGCTTCCGTAACCTTCTGCACTGCTTCATCCTGACCGACGACGCGCTTGTGGATCACCTGGTCCAGCTGCAGAAGCTTCTGCCGTTCGCTCTCCATCAGCTTGGAAACAGGGATGCCCGTCCATTTGGCAACGATATCCGCGATTTCTTCCTCCGTCACGGTGTCATGGACCAGGCTGGATTCCTTTTTCCCTTCCCCCGCTGCCTCCGCTTCCTTCAGCTTCTGCTCCAGGGCAGGAAGATCGGAGTATTTCAGCTTTGCAGCCGTTTCATACTCATAGCGCAGCTGTGCGTTCTCGATCTCTCCCTTCACCCGCTCGATCTCGCTCTTTATGGTCTTGACGGATTCCACGCTGTCCTTTTCCCTCTCCCAGCGGGATTTCATTTCATTGAAGAGATCGCGCTGCTCAGCCAGCTCGGCCCGGAGCTTGCTCAGCCGATCTTGGGAAAGCTGATCGGTTTCCTTTTTCAGGGCCATCTCCTCGATCTCCAGCTGCATGACCTTGCGGCGCACATCGTCCAGCTCAGACGGCATGGAGTCGATCTCCGTGCGCAGCTTTGCGCAGGCTTCATCCACCAGGTCGATGGCCTTATCCGGCAGGAAACGGTCGCTGATATAGCGGTTGGAAAGGGTGGCTGCAGCCACCAGCGCGCTGTCGTGGATGCGGACGCCGTGGAAGACCTCATACCGTTCCTTCAGCCCTCTCAGGATGGAAATGGTATCCTCCACCGTAGGCTCATCCACCATGACGGGCTGGAATCGGCGCTCCAGAGCCGCGTCCTTTTCGATATACTTCCGGTATTCATCCAGCGTCGTCGCGCCGATGCAGTGCAGCTCGCCTCTGGCCAGCATGGGCTTCAGAAGGTTCCCGGCGTCCATGCTGCCCTCGGTCCTCCCGGCCCCTACGATGGTATGGAGTTCATCGATGAACAGGAGGATCTTGCCTTCGCTTTTTCTGATTTCCTCCAGCACAGCCTTCAGACGCTCTTCGAATTCGCCTCTGTATTTTGCTCCTGCGATCAGGGCGCCCATGTCCAGGGAAAAGATGGACTTGTCTTTGAGCCCCTCCGGTACGTCGCCGCGAACGATACGCTGGGCAAGGCCCTCAGCAATCGCCGTTTTGCCCACGCCCGGCTCGCCGATCAGCACCGGGTTGTTTTTCGTCTTGCGGGAGAGGATGCGGATCACATTTCGAATCTCCGCATCCCTGCCGATGACAGGATCCGGCGTCTGTTCCCTTGCCCGCTTGACCAGATCCGTGCCATATTTGCTCAGCGCGTCATAGGTGCTCTCCGGATTGTCGCTGGTGACCGGCGCTGTTTTCACCTGGCTGAGGGCTTCCGCGAATGCCGCCTTGCGGATGCCGTGGTCGCTGAGGATCCTTCGGATCGCCGGTGTCGGTGCGGCGAAGATACCCAGCATCAGGTGTTCCACGCTGAGGTATTCATCGTGCATGGAATCGGCTGCTTTCTCTGCGGATCGGAGCACCCGGTCCGTCTCCTGGGAGATGTAGATCTTACTGTCTGCTCCGCCCACCTTCGGGAGTTTTTCGATCTCGGAGCGGAGCTCATCCAGAATGGCCCCGTTGTCGGCTCCCAGTTTTTCAAACAGCGACGGGATTAGCCCGTTCTCCTGGTCCAGCAGGCCATAGAGGATATGCTCCGGGGTGATATACTGGTTGCGGTTTTCTTCCGCCAGATTTTGTGCGCTCTTCAGTGTTTCCACCGTTTTCTGTGTGTACTTATTGCTGTCCATGGTGTTCGCCTCCTTAAATCAGCAGGCTGCTGCTTTTCATGTGAGAAGCGTATTGGCGCTCCGCATCTGCGGCGCTCAGCCTGCCGGACAGACAGCCTTTCAAAAGCCTGTCGAGTAAACGTACATATGCCGAAATGGTCTCTGCCAGCTCCTTGGAAGAACACTCCCGGCTGGGAACGGAAATGCTGCGGATGAACCGCCCATCGTAAAACGCGCTTGGGATCTCATGGCCCAACAGCGGCGCAAGATATGCATCCTCCAGCTGTTTCCACAGGGCGAAGAACCTGGCCAGCGCTGCAATCAGTTCGGCGGATTGCGTCCGATAGGAAACCGTGAGCTCGCCTATGGAATCTTCTCCGCTGCGAAATAGCTCCACCTCATACTTCACAGTCGGCCGGTATTTATAATCCAGTGCGCTCTTCAGGGACATGCTGAGTGCGTTCGGGCTGAACATCGGCACCAGGTCGGGGTCGGGCAGGAGCAGCGATTGCATCGTGCGTAGGATCTCATTGATCCTCCGCTCCGGCGTCATCAGTTCCAAATGCTCCGCCAGGATCTGATTGACCAGGGCGCTCCGGCTGCAGCCTCTGCGATGAGCCAGCTGATCAGCGGCCCTCACGACGTCTTCATCCAGCAGCAGGCTGTACAACGTCTTTTTCACTTGGCCATACACCTCTCCTTCGGTTAGCTATATCATAGCGCACTCTTCTTATTTTGTCAAGCTAATTATATAATTTCTTTCTCGTATTTTAGTTTTTCAAAATGACTTTAAGTAAATAAAACCCCGCCGCACAACGGCGGCGAGGTCATAGAAGAGTTCTTCATGTCAGTCTGAGGCTGGTACAGATATGGAAGGATCGCATCAACCAAGGGACGAAAGGTAAGCTGCGGCGGAGCGCAGACCGTCCACCGCTGCGGAAACGATACCGCCGGCCCAACCGGCGCCTTCTCCGCAGGGATAGAGTCCGGCGATTCCATTTGCTTGTCGGTCCGTGCCTCTCAGCAGCCTCACGGGAGAGCTCGAGCGGGTTTCCGGTCCTGTGAGGATCGCCTGCGGATCTGCAAAACCGCGCATTTTTCGATCCAGCAGCGGAAGTCCGGCACGCAGTGAATCCGTGATGATACCGGGCAGGACCTCATCCATATCCCCAAAGCGAACGCCGGGCAGATAGCTGGGCAGTACGCGTCCTGCTTTATGGGAAGCGCGCCGTACCAGCAGATCACCCACCGTCTGTGCCGGGGCCGCATAGCCGCTTCCGGCATACTGAAACGCTCTTTGTTCCAGGCTTCTTTGCCAGCGCATCCCACTCAGAGGGTCCTTTTCCGGGAATTGCCCGGGTTTCAGGGATACCAGCAGCGCGCTGTTTGCATTCACCCCGGCCCGGCCGGAATAGCTCATCCCGTTGGTGACGACGCCCCCCTCTTCCGATGAAGCAGCCATCACATAGCCGCCGGGACACATACAGAAGGTGTAGACCCCGGTCCCATCCGGCAAGTGGACAGCCAGCTTATATGAAGCCGCGCCCAAGGCGGGATGACCGGCATAGGGGCCATACTGAGAGCGGTCGATATCCTTTTGCAGGTGTTCGATCCGAACGCCCATGGCAAAGGGCTTCTGTTCCATGACCGCTCCCCGTTTGAGGAGCATTTCAAATGTATCCCGCGCACTGTGTCCTGTCGCCAGAAACAAAGCGTCGCATTCCAGCTGCTCCGAACCGGATACTGTTTCCGCTGCCGCGCCAGTCAGTCTCCCATCCCTCAGGTGAAGATCGGATAACCTGCAGCCGAATCGGATCTCACCGTCCAGGGAGAGGATGCGCCGTCGGATATTCGCAACCACCTGGGCAAGGATATCGGTTCCCACATGCGGCGCCGCGTCCCACAGGATGCGCTGCTGCGCGCCGAAATCCGCCAGGCGGCGGAGGACATAGGAAGCTTCCGTGCCGCCGATCCCCGTATTCAGCTTCCCGTCGGAAAAGGTCCCTGCGCCGCCTTCCCCAAACTGAACGTTGCATTCGCTGTCCAGGATGCCCGATTCCCGGAAGAGACGCACTTTATCTCTGCGCTGTTCCACCGGCAGGCCCCGTTCCAGCACCAAGGGGCGAAGCCCCGCTTCTGCCAGGGCCAGTGCGATGAACATTCCCGCAGGCCCGAAGCCCACCACGACAGGACGCCGCTTCGGTTCCCTGCCCGGCTTTGGAAGCGTGTATCCATCCTCCGTCACAGCGGTAATACCTTCGATCCCGGAAGCCAGCAGTGCCTCTTCCCCATCGACAGCAGCATCCACCGTATACAGCAGCTTTATCCGTTCCCTTTTCCGGGCGTCGATGCTTCGGCGCACGATCCGCAGCCCCCGCAGGTCCGCCGTGGAGACGCCAAGGGCCGAGGCTGCCAGCTTCCGCAGCCGCTCCGGCCGGTCCTCCTCCGGAGAAAGCATCAGATTCCTGATTCGCAGCATATCACACCCCGGCGGCGCTCATACCCGCCAGTCTTCCGCTGGACCAGGCCCACTGCAGATTATAACCGCCGCAGTCCCCATCCACATCCAGCAATTCTCCGCAGGCGTACAGGCCGGGGCAAAGCCTGCTTTCCATGGTTTCAGGATCGAATTCATTCGTCCGGATGCCGCCCACCGTTACCTGGGCATTGGCAGCGCCCATGTCCCCGATCACAGGGAACTCAAAATGCTTTGCAAGCCCCGCCAGGCGGCGGGCCGTTTTCTCCGTGAGGCTTGCCACGCTCTCCGTCCCCCGCAGTCCGGCAGAAGAAACCAGGACCCGTCCGATCCGATTCTGCACGGTCCCCAAGAAAACGTCGCTCAAGGCGAGCTGCGGCGTGCTTTTCGCCCTGCGAAGCAGCATCCCGGTCAGTTCTTCCTCCGTCACAGAGCGCAGTAGATCCAGGGTCACGACGGTTCCGCCTCGGCTCAGGGCTTCCCGTGATATTTCAAATACAGCGGGACCGGAGAGGCCATAATCCGTGAACTGGACTTCCCCCGAGCTGGACGCCAGCAGCTTAGCTCCGCAGAACACCTTGACTTCCGCATCCGCCCGGATCCCTTTGAGGCTGCGGCTGCCGGGATTGTCGCATCGCAGCTGCACCAGGCTGCAGCGCAGCGGAGTGCGGTGGTGCCCCAGCGCCTCCAGAAGCTCATATCCCTTCTTTGTTCCGCCGAAACGTTCTCCCGCCATACCCCCGCAGGCGACGATCACCCGATCGGCAGTAATGGCGCCTTCGGGGCAGTCGACCCGCCAAACGGCGTCCATGCGCTTCAGTGCGCTCACCTCGCAGCTGTCCTTCAGGCACACGCCGGCAGCCTCCATGGCAAAACGCAGAACGTCTACGACGCTGCCCGCCGTGTCTGACAAGGGGTATACGCGCCCATCCGGCTCCGCGACGGTAAGCAGGCCAAGGCTGCGGAAATGCGCCAGAGTCTCCGCCGGGGAAAAGCGGCAGAGGGCAGGCGCAGCGAAATCACTGTCCGTTCCGTGATAGCTACGCGGCGAAGCATTCAGATTCGTCAGATTGCAGCGCCCGTTGCCTGTAACGGCCAGCTTCCTGCCGACCCGGCTTTGGCGCTCAAAAACAGAAACCGCGGCGCCGCGGGACGCGGCTTCCAGGGCAGCCATCATCCCGGCGGCGCCGCCGCCGATCACTGCGACCGAGTTCATCCTTCTCCTCCTTACAGGTTCTCCAGCGGCAAGGACAGTTTTACGGAGAAGCCATAGCCGGCCTGGATCTGAAAGCTTCCGCCTGCTTTTTCCGCATAACTGCGCAAATGCTGCAGCCCGAAGCCCTCCTGGGGCAGATCATCCGGCACCTTCCCGTCATTCCAGACTTCGATGGAAACGCTGCCGTCATCCACGCCCGCATTCAGGCGGAATCGGTGTGCGCCGCCGTGCTTCATGCCATTCGTCACGCACTCCTGCACCATTCCGTAGAGGAAGCTGATACGTTCGCTGCTCATCGGTGTTTCCCCGGCACTTTCCAGTCCGGAAAAATCCGTCTTGATGCTGATGTCCGAATCCTGCTCCGTCTGACGGCAGCAAAGGATCAGCAGCTTCTCCAGCTCCAGTGCGTCCATGATGTTCTGATCGTTCATCATCCGCACGCTGTTGCGGATGATGTCCATGCTTTCACGCATTCGCTGGATCGCCCGTTCCGTCTTTTCGTCGGCAGCCTCCGGTTCCTTCGGGCGCTGCATTCTCGCAGCTTCCAGCGCAAAGATGGCTGCCGTGATGGTGTGGCCCACGCTGTTATGGATATCCCGGCTGATGCGTTCCCGTTCCTGCATGCGGCCGCGGAACTCCGCCGTTTCCTTCTCCAAAGACAGCATTTCGTTTTGCCGGCTCGTCACATAAAACTGCCGGATGACGCCCTTGGTCTGCCGGTTGATGATCTGCGCCAGCACTGCAAAGCAGAGATAATAGATCGCCTGGGGAATGGCGGTATCCACGATCACATAATGGAAGCCAAAGCGATTGCGGAATATGGGCGGAAGCAGCAGATAGCTGGCCACCAGATAGGAGCCGATGAGCGCCGCCACGGACAGTGCGCTGGTATAATAGCTCAGGGCCTGATTGTAAAAGATCGTGACCAGCGCGGTGGGAAAGGCGAAAAGCAGCAGGGCCTGGGCATTGAAAATAACGTAACTGAGGCCACTGGCAATGACGCTGCAGGTCATGATCACGTATTTCACCCAACGGCCCCTTGCATTCAGGAGCTTCACCAGGATGAACGGAATACAGAGCACCAGGACCAGCAGCAGCTTCCAATACATCTGTGTCGCATAGGAATAAACATTAAAGATGCCGTATACATCCATGGCGAAAATGATGGCGATGATCGCCAGCTCATAGATGCAGATCATGGCGGTGCTTTTATTGATCTCTACCTCGTTTTTCCACAAAAGGTCCTCAAAGCGTTCCATGACAGCGGCCTCACTGCTCCGACTGGGCGGACCTCGTCAGGCTGACGGCCAATGCGGTCCGATCCCGGACGCCCAGCGCACCGTAGATATTGGAAAGATAATTCTTCACCGTACCCTCCGTGATGTGCAGCACGGCAGCGATCTCCCGATTGGAGCGGCCATCCTGGATCAGGCGGCAGATCTCCCGCTCCCGCTCAGTGAGTTTGTTATACTGCTCAAAAAACTGCGCCCGCTTCGGATCGGAGCTGCTCAGCTCACTTCCCATCCTTCTTGCGTTGCGATGAAGCACGGACATCACCTTCTGATCCAGCACCGTATGGCCGGATGCCACCATCCTGGCGGCCTCGATGATCTCACCGGAACTGACGCTTTTGAGGATATAGCCGTCGGCCCCTTCGGACAGAGCCGAGGTAATGCTTTGGTCGTCATAGTATGTGGACAGCACCAGCAAACGCACCTCCGGCATCCGCCGCTTCACTTCCCCGATCAGACGTACCCCGCCGATGCCGGCCATATTCAGGTCAACCAGCATCACGTCCGGGTGGACATGGGCAAGCTTCTCCAGCGCCTCCTCTGCGCTGGCGGCACTTCCGACAACTTCAAATTCTTCATCCGTAGAAAAGAAAACGCTGAGGCTTTCCAGCAGCAATCTTTCGTCATCCACGAAAAAAATCTTTATGGACATCCGTAACCACCTCTGTCGGTATTATGCCATATCAAAAGGCTGTGTTTCAAGCCTTTTGTAGAATTTCACTGATTAGCCGCACCGTTATGGGCGCAAAATGATTGACTTTTCCACATCCATAACGTACTATATATTCACAGAACAGGAATATGGAGGTCCAAAATGACAGAATACAAGCTGACTCCGAAAGAAAACTATCTCCGCGCCATGCGGGGCGAGTTCCCGGAATACCTGCCCATGTGGGATATGTTCGGCTGGGGTGTCCGCTCCAGCGCCACCGCCCACTTCACCAAGAAGCTGTCCAACGGCAACACCGTCAATGAGTTCGGCGTAGAGTCGGTATCCGTGCCCGATGCGGAGGGCGGGTCCATCCCCGTTCCGGGCAAGTTCATCCTGGAGGATATCACCAAGTGGCGGGATGTGATCAAAACGCCGAGCCTGGAGGGCATCGATTGGGAAGCCGCTGCCCGGCGGGATCTCAAGGATTTCGACCGGAAGAACAAGCCGGTCATGAGCCACATCGGCGGTTTCTTTCTGACCCTGGTTTCCTTTATGGGATTTGAAAACGGTCTTTGCGCCATGTACGAGGAACCGGAGGAGATCAAGGCGCTCTTCCAGTATTTGCTGGAATACTATCTGAAGGTCTACAAAAACATCCTTTATTACTACAAGCCGGATGTCATGAGCATGGGCGACGATACAGCCACGAAGAACAACCCCTTTTTCTCCCCCGAGATGGAGAAAGAGCTGCTTCTCCCCTTCCAGAAAGCGGAAGCGGACCTTGCTCACGACGCCGGGATCCCCATTCAGATGCACAATTGCGGCCGCTGCGAGGATTTCGTGCAGGACTGGGTCGATATCGGCATCAGCGCCTGGGATCCGGCCCAGACCGACAACGATCTTCTGGGCATCAAGGAAAAATTCGGGCGCAGGATGCTCATCGTCGGCGGCTGGGATTACTCCGGCCCCGTCAGCCATCCGGGCAGCTCTGATCAGCTGCTGAAGGATGAGCTGGTGAAATACGTGGATACCATGGCTCCCGGCGGCGGATTTGCCTACTTTACCCGATTCCTGGGAAAAACCGGGGATCCGGAAGCGGCCCGGAAAATGAAGATCATGAACGACTTCTATTATGACTATGCCCGGGACTGGTACAAGCGCAACGGGTATGTCTGACGAGAATTATCTCAAAGCCCCGCGGACTTCGATGGGAAGCCCGCGGGGCATTTCTTAACCGTTGACAGCATTCCGGAAAATCGACTCCACCCGGCGGCGCAGTGCCGGATGCTTTTCCAGGGTGGGGTCTGCGGTGAGTATTCGGGCAGCCTCTGCCTGGGCCTCCTTCAACACATCCAGAGAAGCCGCCAGATCCGCAATATGCAGGGTGGGCAGCCCATGCTGGCGGGAACCGAAGAAATCGCCGGGTCCCCGCAGCTTCAGATCCTCCTCTGCGATCCGGAAGCCGTCGCTTTCCTTTACAAGAGCTTCCAGGCGTTCGGCGCTGACGCCTCCGCCCTTACCCTTGAACAGCACGCAATAGCTCTTATGCTTACCCCGGCCGACGCGCCCCCGGAGCTGGTGCAGCTGGCTCAGTCCAAAGCGGTCCGCATTTTCCACCACCATGAGCGCCGCATTGGGAACGTCCACGCCAACCTCCACCACGGTGGTGGATACCAGGATCTGTATTTCGCCGGATACGAACCTGGCCATGACCGCTTCCTTCTCCGCCGTTTTCATTTTCCCATGGAGGAGCCCCAGCCGGTACTGCGGGAAGACCTCTTCCCGCAGCTGTTCATATACCTCCGATGCGCTGTGCAGCTCCAGAGTCTCCTCCTCGTTCTCCTCGATCATGGGACACACCACATACACCTGGCGTCCTTCATCCACAAGCCTTGCAATAAAGCGCCGGATCCTGGGACGCATGGATTCATCCACGGCATAGGTATCCACCTTCTGCCGTCCCGGCGGGAGCTCATCGATGACGGAGACATCCAGATCGCCATAAAGGATCAGAGCCAGCGTCCTGGGAATGGGCGTTGCGGACATGACCAGCACATGGGGAGACGAGGTCTTGGCCGCCAAAGCGCTGCGCTGCCCCACGCCGAAGCGGTGTTGCTCATCCGTTACAGCCAGCGCCAGTCTCGGGATCTCCACGCCTTCGCTGAGAAGGGCGTGGGTCCCGACAGCAAGATCCGCCTCGCCCAGGGCAAGGTTTTCCATCGCCTCTCTTTTCTGCTTCGCGCCCATGCTGCTTTTCAGCTGGACCACACGGATGCCCATCGGCTCCAGGAGCTGAGAGAAGGTGCGATAGTGCTGATCCGCCAGCAGCTCCGTCGGCGCCATGAATGCCGCCTGGAGGCCTGCGCGGCACACCGCCCATATGCAGGCCGCGGCCACCATGGTTTTTCCGGAGCCCACGTCCCCCTGGACCAGCCGGTTCATTGCATGTCCGGAGGCCATGTCCTTCATGGCTTCTTTAATCGCCTTCGTCTGCGCTCCCGTGAGGGAAAAGGGCAGCTGCTCCGTGAATTCCGTCAGCGCAGGAACCGGGATCACATGACCCGCTTCATTCCGTTTCTGGCTCTTCATGCTGCCCAGGGCACAGGCCAGCACGAACAGTTCTTCAAATACCAGGCGTTCTCTGGCTCGCATGGCCTCGGACATATCGGACGGCATATGGATGCTGCGGTATGCGTGCCGGATATCCGGCAGGTCATAGCGCCGGATGGTCTCTGCAGGCAGCAGATCCCGCAGTTCATCCAGGCAGTTGTCCATTCCCAGGCGGATGGCCTTGATCAGTGTGTTCTGGCTGATCCCCGCCGTCAGGCGATAGACGGGAACGATCCGCCCCGTCGTCCTGCCTTCCTCATCGCTGCGCTCAAAGGTGGGATTCTGCAGGCTCAGTTTGCTGCCGAACCTTTGAAATCGCCCGTAAAAGCTGTAACGGCTGCCCACGTGCAGATTATTTCTGATATAAGGCTGGTTGAAAAAGGTGACTTCCGCGCTGCCGCTGTCGTCAGCGATACGGAAGCGGGTCAGGCTCAGGCCCTTGCGGATGCGGCTCAGCAGCGGAGTGGTGACAACCGCGGCGCGGACGCAGGCAGTCTCACCGTCCCCGATTTCGCTGATGTCCCGGATGATGCTGCGATCCTCATAAGCCCGGGGGAAATAGGAAATAAGGTCATAAACCGTTCGGATATCCAGCTTTTCCAACAGCTTCGCCCGGGCTTCCCCGATGCCCTTCAGGTAGCGAACGTCTCCGTAAAGCTCCATATCCGCCTTTCCTCCTTCCTTTATCTGCCTTCCTTGATCTTGTCCCAGTAAGCCTTCGCAGCCAGCTCCGTCTTGTTGTCTCCGTATTCATAGTATTTCGCGTTTTTGATCGTATCCGGGAGGTATTGCTGCTTCACCCAGTGATTCGGGAAATCATGGGGATAGAGGTATCCCTGCTCGCGTTCAAAGCCCGCACCGTCCGCATGGACATTCTGCAGTTCCCTGGGCGGAGTGCCGCTCTTCCCGGCTTTTACGTCAGCCATCGCCCGGTCGATGGCAGCGACGACGGAATTGGATTTCGGCGCGGTGGCAAGGAGGATCACCGCCTCCGCCAGAGGCAGCCTCGCCTCCGGCATTCCCAGTTGAAGCGCGGAGTCCACGCAGGCCTTCACTATGGCAGCCGCCTGGGGATAGGCCATGCCGATATCCTCGCTGGCGGAACAGAGGATTCTCCGGCAAGCGCCCGCCAGATCCCCGGCTTCCAGCAGGCGGGCCAGATAATGAAGCGCCGCATCCGGGTCGCTCCCCCGCAGGGACTTCATCAGGGCGGAGACCGCGTCAAAATGCTGGTCTCCCTCCCGGTCATATTTCATCGCGCTCTTCTGGGCGATCATTTTCACATCCTCGGCGGAGGGGGCCACCCTTCCGTCGGCCGTATGACTGCCGTAGAACAGCAATTCCACGCTGCTGACCGCTTTTCTCACATCGCCGCCGCATCCATAGCAGATCCCCCGGATCGCCTCCTCTGAGAACTCCGCCTTCATCGCGGTTTTTTCCTCCATAATGCGGATCGCGCGGCGGACGGCCGGCTCCATCTCTGCCGGAGAAACCGGCTTGAATTCGAAAATGGCGCTGCGGCTGAGGACGGCGCTGTAGACATAGAAATACGGGTTCTCCGTAGTGGAGGCAATGAGGCTGATCTTCCCGTTTTCGATGTATTCCAGCAGGGACTGCTGCTGCTTTTTATTGAAATACTGGATCTCATCCAGATACAGAAGGATGCCGTTGGGTGCAAGCATAGTGTCCAGGCTGCCGATGATCTCCTTGATATCCGCCGTTCCCGCCTGGGTGGCGTTGAGCTTCCGCAACGTCCGCTGCGTCGCCTGGGCGATGATCCCGGCAACGGTGGTCTTCCCCGTGCCGGAGGGCCCATAGAAGATCATATTGGGAGCCTGGCCTCTTTCGATGATGCGTCTGAGCATCCCCTTCGGCCCAAGGATATGCTGCTGGCCCACAACTTCATCCAGCGTTTTCGGGCGGATCTCGTCTGCCAGTGGTTTCTGCATAATCATCACCATAGGGATTATACCATATTCCCCTGTGGAAAACCATGGAGTTCTGTGCTATAATCGGCAAAAAGATATCGAGGTAACACGATGGACTATATAAGCGAAATCATCCGGCTGCTGGAGGAAGAATACCCCGCCGCTCTTTGCAGCCTGGAGTATACGGTGGATTGGCAGCTGCTGTTCGCCGTCCGTCTCAGCGCGCAGTGCACAGACGCCAGAGTGAATATGGTCACCCCTGCGCTCTTTGCCCGGTTCCCCACGCTGGAAGCTTTTGCCGAAGCGAAGCAGGAGGATGTGGAAGAGATGATCCATTCCTGCGGCTTTTTTCATGGCAAAGCCAGGGATCTGATCGGGTCGGCGCAGATGCTGCTGCGGGACTATGGCGGCGTGGTGCCGGATACGATGGAGGAGCTTCTGAAGCTGCCCGGCGTCGGAAGGAAAACCGCCAACCTTGTGCTGGGGGATATCTATCATCAGCCTGCGGTCGTCACCGATACTCATTGCATCCGCATCGCCGGACGCCTGGGATTGACGAAAAGCAAGGAACCCGTCAAAGTGGAAAACGATCTGCGAAAGCTCCTTCCGCCGGAAAAATCCTCGGATTTCTGCCATCGCATGGTGCTTCACGGCAGGAAATACTGCATGGCACGGAAGCCGGATTGCCCGAATTGTCCACTGACCGGAATCTGCAAGAAGATTATGTAAACTCCATTGACGGAAAAACATCCCGGAGGCAGTCCTCCGGGATGTCTGCTTTATTCGGTCGCGTAGTTGGTGAAATAGTTCTGGATGAGGATCACGGGAGTTCCCCGGTCGCCGCTGCCGCTGGTCAGGTCGCAGAGGCTTCCCAGGAGGTCCGTCAGCTGGCGGGGCGTGGTGCCCTGAGAGTTCATAGCGCCCTTCAGGTCGCTGTCCTTGGCGCGGATCTTTTCCCGCATGGCGTCCATCAGCTCCTGGCCGCTGAGATCCTTCAATTCGTTGTCCGCGAAGTATTTCATCTTCAGCTCGTTCGGAGTGCCGCGGAGGCCTTCCGTGTAAGCGGGAGAGATCACCGGATCGGCCAGCTCCCAGATGCCGCCCACCGGATCCTTGAAGCCGCCGTCACCGTAGATCATGACCTCCAGCTTCTTGCCGGTCGCATCATAGAGGGCCTTCTGCAGGCTGTCCACGAACTTCTGGCAGTCCCGAGGGAAGAGCTTGACCATTTCTTCCGTGGCCTTGTTGGCGCCCAGGAGCCCGTACTTTTCATTGTAGCCGCTGCCGTTCACCGGCGAAGTCAGGATATCGTCCAGGCTGTAGACGCGCTCCGCGCCGTTCTCCTTGAGGATCCTCTTGGTGCGGACACGGGTGTGGATGTCGCAGTTGAGCACATTCTTGGTATAGTGGAGGATATAACGGGGATCATTGGAAAACACGATCTCAATGTTGCTTCCCAGGCTCTTGTAGTAATTCACATAATCGACGCCGGTGAAGGGATGGATGGTGCTGTTTCCGAAGATGGCCCGGAAGCCCCGCTCGTCGAAGCTGTCGGTATAGGGGTTGATGCCCTTGCGGTCCATATCGTCGTCGCTGATCAGACGGTTGCCTACCTCATCGCTGGGGAAAGAAAGCTGTACATACAGCTTCTTGCAGGACATGCTGATGGCCCGGAGCATGATCGCAAAACGGTTGCGGCTCATGATGGGGAAAATAATGCCCATGTCTTCTCCGCCCAGCTTCTGACGTACGTCCTCGGCGATCTGCTGCACCGTTGCGTAATTGCCCTGCGTCCTGGCGACGACGGCCTCGGTAACGCCGACCACATCCCGATCCTGCAGCTGGAAGCCTTCGTTTTCGGCGGCAGCGATCAGGCTGTCCCGCACCATGGAAACAAGATCGTCGCCCTGCCGGAAGATCGGCGTGATGATGCCTCTGGAAGTAACGCCCGTATATCTCATGATTCACAGCTCCTTTACTTATTCATGGAACTGAAAAAGTATACATTGAAATACGCAG
>JAEEGL016095254.1_pt1 | contig 25690 bp, 12 predicted proteins | sample 9134231 | NCBI WGS metagenome assembly JAEEGL01 (sample SAMN16246548, study PRJNA631951) | gut metagenome | biome: gut microbiome; feature: rumen; material: fiber-attached | host: Bos | place: Iran: Karaj | collected 2018-10 | reverse complement strand
TTCTCGACAGGAAGTTCGTATTTGTACCGCTCGTCGCCGTTCTTTACATGACGCCAGACAACCTTCCCTGGATCTGTCTTTCCATGCCAAGCCACCGTGTTGTCCGTAGCCTGCACATTTGATGCGAAGACCGCGACGCTGACAACCGCGAACAACGCCGTAATCATTCTGACTAGATTCTTCATTTTTCTCTCCATGCTTATTACGCCTCTTCGGCAATTATGTAGATATTGAGTACGTTCCCCTCTTCTTCAGCAACAGCGCATGACAGCGTGAATAGCGGTCTGCCTATACGTTTTTTTCTGCGGACATTCCGCGCAGAAAAGGCGCTCCGACGTCACTCGTCCATCGCGAGGCGGAAGCCGACATATGGGGAAGGCCAATCCTGCGGACACGACCACCTACAGACACTACGGCAACCGTAGGGATGATACCGATAATTACCGCCGCGCAATGTACGTTGACTTGTATAGGGGTAACCTTTAGGATCGACAAGTTCCCGTGGCTCCATCGTACTGAGGTACGCATAGAATTTGTCCGAACAAAGTTCCGATACGTTTCCTGTCATGTCATGGAATCCCCAAGGATTTTGCGGATACGATCCCACTTTGACGGGACGACCGATATTTGGGCCTTTGCTTTTGGTGCCGAATGGTCTTGTTCCATTGCAGTTCGTCTCCCGCCCGTTACAGACATCTCCCCACGGGAAAGCTGTATCCGTTCCTGCCTTGCAGGCATACTCCCACTCCGCGTCCGTGGGAAGCCGTGCGCCGCCGACCTTCTTGACGAACGCCGCAGCATCGTCCCACGACATGTTGTTGACTGGCAATTCGTCGCCGAGAGATTCGCTGTCTGAGGGATTCGTCCCCATGACGCTCTTCCATTGCGACTGCGTCACTTCGTACTTGCCAAGCCAGAAACCTTTCGTCAACGTAACCTTGATAGGCGGGTACGCCTCACCCATCCCTGCATACAATTTTACAATCTCTGCATCGCCTCCGTCTGGAACGCCAACATTTCTCCCCAGCATATACGTGCCAGGCGCACACCAGATCATCTCCATCGTCGCGCCGCCTGGAAGCGTAATGGTTTTCGTCTTGCTGGGGGCGGCAACGGGCGAGGCTCCTGTTGTCCCTGTCGGGATGGAGACGGTCTTCTTTGCGAACTTCCGATAGATGCCGAGGCTATCCGTAATCTTGTTCCCCTGCTCGCAGGTGAAATCAGCCGTCGGCACCGACCTGGTCGGCATATCGTACACTTCGGGGTCAAGCCGCTTCAACTCGGCATCGCACCACGCCACCGCCGCCGTTTCACCAGCCTCCTGCGCCACTTCACGTAGCAAGGCTATGAGCTCGACGCTCTCCGGGCGCACCTCGACCATCTTCTTCAGCACAGGGAATTTCGCCGACGCCTTCATCGGACTCTTCGGGCCGTACAGCTTAATCGCGCTGTCGATGCTGAAACCCTTCTGTGGAAGGAACACGACCTTCTTCAAAATATCAAGTGCCTCCGCGTCGAGTCCACGCCCCTTCGGAGGGAACACGAACAGCGCCTGGTATCCGCCCATCGCCACAGTATGCCCCTCGAACCCACCACAGTCCTTGCAGTAGAATCCATAGAACGTGGAATCGCCCACGCGGAAGCGAGCCAGCTTGTCCCCAAGTTTGCTGGTAGCCTCCTGCAACTTCGTGATTGCGTCTTCGTTCGCGACCTTGTAGCTCTTGCCGCAGCTGACCGACACATATCCGCCCCCACTATGCGGCACTTGGAGCGCAACACATGGAATACCTTCCAGACCAACCTTGACGTTCATCGACTTTGGCATGGCAATGTCCTCGCCAAGCGCGACCAGGTCCTCTGCCAACGTAGACGCGCTAAATGCGAACATCGCCGCCAGCGCCGCAACAACGATTTTCTTCATGCTAACCTCTCCATTCTTATTCCGATATTATACTAGAACTTTACCCATGAGTGGGACTATAGCTTAATGGGCAACCCCCGTTACCCACGATACTACAATAATTTACCCCCTAGAATTTTCAAGCCATCTGCTTCTTTTTTGCGTGGGCAGTCTCGTTTTCTTTTGGGCTGTGTGCCAATCGGCGGAAGGAGGTCCAGTTTCTTGAGCAGGTCCTCCTGTGATGGGTTGAGGCGACAGAGCTTCCAGGCACCATCTCTTTCTAGCCGTGCAGCCTGCACGGCTTTTTTGTATTTCCCATGCCGCTACGTCCGAATAAGGACGAAAGATGTGGGTGATTTGCCGCCACTTAATATAACATAACGCGTAAAGATGCTTTTTTTTCAAGCAACGCGACCTCTATTTGCGGCGATTGAGTTCTTCGCGGAGATAGGACGGCATATTGTCCCCCGCCGTGGTTCCCGCACCAGGGAGATTGGCTCCGTAAGTGATACTGTCGCCGAGACATACAACCGTCTGCCCAAGGCGGAGTTTACGCAAGGTATCGGTCCGGGCGAGCTGTTCCGCCCAGAGCAGATAGCCCTCCTTGCGGAGATGCACGCCGTCGCGCGACTGGACGTTGAGCGGGTTGCGGAGAAGCGACTCCGCACTGTCGGGCGCGCCAGAGTCCGCGATGATCTTATGAAGGTCCACGAGTTCGCACTGTGAGTCCGCTGCGATCTTGCGGATGATTGCGTTTGCCCGATTGATCCGTTCCGACGGGGAGAATTCGCCGAAGTTCTCTTGTTTGTGGCGGGCGAGAAGCAGTGCCTCTGAGCAGGGCGGCAGGGTGTTCATCACGACCGAGGAACCGCTCTCCTTAAGGCTTTGGACTAGAAAGCGCAGATTATGCTCGAACTCCTCAAAGGTCGCGAGTTTTTTGGAGTTAAGCATATCGTTGGTTCCAGCGAGAAGCACGGTAGCAGTGGGTTTGGCCGCCAGCGCCTTGGCAAGGGTGTTTTTCCGAATATTGCCGGTGGTGTAGCCGCCGACGCCAAGATTGAGAACCGTGACCAGTGGCTCAGCGGGAAGGAGTTGTGCGAAGTGTTCCTGCTCGTTGAAGCTCTTGACAAGGGGCGAGTAGGTCATGAGCTCGGCGGATGAATGTTTGCCTGCTTCCCTGTAACAGGCAAGGTTGATGCGCCATGTCTGACCTTCCGCAGGCGTACCGAGGAGGGAGATAGGGAAAGCGAAGAGAAATTTCTGATTTTCCTGGACGATGACTTCCACGCCTTCTTCCGCGACTGGTACCAGATTGTGGGTGAGCTGATGCGTGCCATCGCTGAAGGCGATCACCTGCCAGAGCGTGTCGTCGGCACCAACGCACCAGAATTCCGTCTGGAGCCTTTCGCCTGGTGCGTCGGCCGCGAATGCCACGTAGAGTTTCCAGTCATCCATCGAGACCCCGCCACAGCAGGGGGTGTCGGCGTAACCTGTCAAACCGACCTTGATAAAGCGCTGGGAAAGCGGAGCTTCGCGAAGAAGTCGGTCGCAATCGACCGTGCCAGATAGTCTGGTCGCACGGATCGTGCGAGGCACGGTGAGCATTCGGGCGAAGTCGGTGCGGTCAACCGGCACAATGGTCTCGGCCTTGGCCGCATCGTTGGCGTGACGGAGTTTCAGCGTTATGCGCCGATCGGGATTCACCAAACTGGTGGCGCAGGAGAGATAGACTTTGCCGTTCCAGTGATCAGGCGCGAGTGCACCAAGATCCAGCGTGAATAGCTGGACTGCGTCTTGCGCGACAAAATTACCGAGTTCATAAACCTCCTGCGCGGGGGTTTTCGCGCCATAGGCGTGACTGCCTGGACGAGGATTCTGCACATTCAGAACGCCGATGGAGAGCGCCTTGCGGACGAATGCCCCATCCTGCGTCTGAAAGTCAAGCATGATTCCCGCGAATTCTGCAGGATTATTCTGGTAGCGGTTGGTATGGGTGCGGATGATTCCGCCGCCGTGTGGAAAGGTGGTGGAAAGTTCCAGCTCGACCTTACGCGCGTTGTCGAGCAGAAATCCTGCGGCAGTGTGTCCGTTGTAATCCATGACTTTGCGCGTGGTACCCGCCGTGAGGGTCAGCGTCGCAGAGACTGCCTTGGCGGTGAATGGTTCCAGCGCGCTCTGAAAACCGCTCGCGTTGCGCCATTGCGAGGTGTAACATACGCTTTCGAGAATGCGCGCACCATCCAAGATTCGCGGTTCGGCCAGCGGTTGCTGCGTGAGTTTGGCTGGGTGCAGCGGCTCCTCAGAAACCAGCATCGCGGGACTGGGTTTACCCGAGCTGATCGCGAGTTTGGCTGGATGCTTGCCGTCGAGCGTATTCAGTACTAGTTTCGCCGCGTCGTGGTATTCGGGGAGTTTTGGATCGTCGCCGCAGTAGAGGAGGAAACCATTTTCATCATGAATAGTAACATAGCCAGGCGTGCCAGTTAGTGCGAGTTGCCCCTGTTTCAACGTGGCGATGAAAGGCGCAGAGGGAAACTCCGCATCGCCTTCGTACTGGATTGCGGACTCGCCGCGCGGTACTTCCAGCACGGCGAAGAGGCGCTCCCCGAAGCACACCAGGCGGCTGACGACACCTTGGCCATTGACCGTGTAACGGCCAGGCGAACGGGGGAGAATGATCTCGGCGCGCTCCGCCCGCGAACGTACGGTCAGTGTGTCGCCGTCACTGGAAAGCGCTACCTTCCGAGTCATCGCGAAGAAGTAGTTGCAGGGTTGGCCATCAACCGAATAGACGCCGCCTGGCGTGGGGACAATCACGATTTGGGCGAATTCGTCCTTGGGAAAATCCTTGAGCACCACTTCCAGCTTGCCGGGATTGTCCCCTGAGTAAAGGAGTTCAGGGCGGGTGATGAGGCCTTCGCGCCAGCCGGTCGCAAGGTAGTTGCTCTGGCGTTCGCGCTCGCCGAAGCCGTACTTGGCGGCTGCGTCCTGATACTTCCGAACGCGGCAGCACCAGACGGTAAGGTGTGACGAAAGTTTGGCGGTGTCGATCTTGACCTGCACGGTATCGGACTTGGAGCGGTTGATGACGGAAAAGACGACCTCATCGCCAGGGACGCGGCGGATACAGTAACTTTCCAACTCAGTTTTGGGGTCGTTTTTCCAATCGGGCACATAGGCAATGTCGCAAATCGAACTTTTGCCGAGTTCGTAGCTGGCAGAAATATAGGGAATCTGCTGGTAGTTCAGGGTGTTGATGACAGGGATGAAGCCGTTGGCCAAGACACGTGGGATGTAATCCATGCCGCGATTCCAGTAGAGCAACGCGACCCGACCACCGTGGCGGTGGTTCACGAAGTTGGCAACCGCCATCGCCATGCCGCAAAATTTGCGCCAGTAGCTCGGAGCGAGCTGCCCGCGCGCCTCAATATAGTTGAGTTCGAAGTAGGGATTGCCGCGACCGTTGCCGAACATGAGGACCTGATGCTTCTGCCCCATCCTGTGCATTTTCTGCCAGAAATCCGCCCAATGGTCGTCGCGCATGAGGTCGCCTTTTTCCCAATCGATTAGGCTAATGGTCTTGGTCTCGTCGAGATAGATGAAATCGACCTTGAAGTGATCGATCAGATATTGGAAGTTGCTGAGCATGAACTCCGATGCGTCGGGCCGGTCGATCATGGTCGGATAGTTGAAGACATAGTTGCCAGGAAAGAGGTTTTTGTCGTGGCCTCGGCGGTCCTTGATCAGAAAATATTCCGGATGTTTATGGAAGATCTCCGAATCAATCATCGCCGAGCTGATCCAGTTGTAGATGCCGAGCCGGAATTTCGGCGTGATCTGTCGGACTTGGGTGAAGAATTCGAGCAATTCTTCGCGCGTTGCCGAGCCGCCGCCAACGCCTGGTTTGGGCGTGTCGAAATGGTAATCGCCCCAATTTCCTGCAATAAAGCCGAATGAATGGATCACTTCCCCTTCGTCGTCGAGCAGCAGCGCCAGTTTCCGTAGCCTCTGAATATTGCCAGCCTGATTCCCGTTATAATTGACTTTCACATCGTCCAGCCAAGCAGGGCCTGGCACGAGCGCGGCGAGGTGCTGCTTCACGACTGGGTCGTTGGGGTAAATGTCGTTCAGGAAGGTGTGCCAATTACCGTCGAAGAAGACGAAGCAGTCGTCCACAGCAAAAGTTTTACCCTGGGCGACGTCGATCGTGCCGAGCGCCATTTCCCAGCCGTCCGGATGATAGTAGAGCGCGTTCGGCTCCTCCTGATAGGTCCGGATCGCCGACTGCCACCATGGAAAAACAAATTTGCCGTTAAGATGGGTGCGGTAGTGCGCGAAACTACCTAGCGCGCCGTCGTGATATAGCACCATACCCTTGGTAGTCTGGAGAAATGCGGTTTCCCGCTGGGGCTTGGAGAGCTTCGGCACTGGCATAAGAGGGCCGACGTAGCCGCTCCCGAGATAGAAGCCATCCTGATAGAAATCGGGTGCGAAGGAGATCTGCGTGCGCGGTACGAGATAGATTGTGTCGCTCCCAGTGTTGCGGAAGCACAGCGTCCGCCGCAGACGGTTGCCGTCCAGACGGAAGCGCTTGACGATTTCGATGCAGGGAAGTTCGGGATTGACGCATACGAATTCCAGCGTCGTGCCGTCGTTTTTCAGGCTTTGCACCAGGTCGCTGGTTTCCCATGCTTCGGTGTCGCCGCTCTTGCGCAGGACAAAATAGTGATTTGCAGTCCGCGTCACCACGACTTTGTCAACATGACGGTCTTCGATCGCGAGGAGCGCTCCAGTATCGGGGGAAAAAATGTACCGGACGGCATCATTTTCAAGCTTAACGGACGGAACGCCGGACATTGCCGTCGTGACACCTGGCAAGAGAGCCGCAATCGCAAGGAGTTTGTGCTGGTTTACTTCGATGAATTCGGAAGATTTCTGCATATCAGGCTCCATGATTGAGGACTGATGAATCGTGCCGAAAGAGTCTGTTTTTTCCGCTTTGCCATAATAGCACCACTTGGTGATGTCAAGCGGGAGCGCAAGGCTTTGGACGGTTTGGGGCTTGGTCGGCAGACAGAGGTCGAAATAGCCGTTTTGCGAGCTGAACGCAAAGAAGTTCTTTTTGCCGAAATACATCTTGACATTGTCCCGAAGAGTGCCAGAGAGATCCGCAGTCGGAAGTTTGACATGACGCATCTCGCAGCAACGCTTCTGGTCGCCGTCGACTGCGCACAGTACAGATGGGGAAGGTACCATGGTGCTCTGGACAAGCCAACTCGCCTTCTGCGCCTCTTCCAAGGTGGCGAAATCGTTCAATAGAACTTCTCTGGCCAATGCGGCGCCGGAAACGTTCAATACGGTGGCGATGACAGTCAATACAGCAGGTGTGAAAAGTTTTTTCAGCATGACGGTAATTACGATTTTCGGGTGGTTGTTGGGCTTTTCTTATTCCCAGAATCCGTGAAATAAACTTCAAAGAAACTAATAAAATACAGGTGATAAACTTCGCATATCATTGGTTTTAAGAATATTATAAATATGTAGTAAGTTCACATCACCACTCACAAATGAGACTGTTATGTATAAATTTATCCAGAGTTCCGAAGAAATCAACTCGAATGGCAGTTTTCTTTCATCAATAAGCAGCGTTTTTTCACGAAAACTACAAAAAAGGAGGCTATTGCTCTGTTTCAATTAAAAACCAACATAGCCGCACATTTTTCTGTAGTTTCCTTGTGAGTTACTTCTTTCATAGGAAACTATACGCGGAGCACCTCGCAAATAAACCTCTCGAAAACTCCATCAGCTCTATCGTGTGCCGCTTCGTCATTTAACGCCCCACTGTGGTAAAAATACCGTAGAATTATGTTCACAGTATACAGCATTGTCTTGAACATATCATTCTTCGATATTTCAAAGTTCAAAATTAGTCAAATTGTTGAGTAACTTTGAACTATACATTTAAAGAAGAGAGACAAACACCGACATTTCGACACACCTAATTCACTCCTCATCCACCTAAATTTGCCTGTTCTCATAATGGCTAATATTTATTAGCTAAAAATGCAATATTAATGTTCAAAATATACTTTTTTTAGTAATATATTCAACCACAGGACATATTATATCCTCAGACGCGGAGCGCAAAAAAGGGGCAAGTTCGACTTGCAACAGAGAAGGGGCTAGCATTTATCTTAAAATGCTCTACCATCTCTTTCTAGCCGTGCGACTGCACGGCTTTTTTCGTATTTTCCCATGAAATCCCTCCTCAAACCGCCTTCAGGAGATGCCATTGGAAGACACATCTCTACCCTTCTACAGTTCAAACTTGGATGAACAATCCAGAAAGATTGGCATTGCCACTGTCGTCATCCCCACCCTCTTTGGGCTCATCGCGAAATGCGACGACGGTCGATGTCCACATCTCCAAAGTGTTGATGAATCTCTCGACTTCGGAAACGAACTCATCTACCCCAACTGCCATGCACCGTATGGCTCTGCAAAGCACTACATGTCCGCTCTTAGGGTCGAGCGAAAGTGTCGCTCCCGCTGTAGCGGTAAATAGGTGGTTCGCCTCCAACAATGTCTTGTATAGCATTTCGAGCCGCTCTGGCGGCGGTTCGCCAACATCGGCCAAAAGGACGAGTATGTCGATTTCTCCAAGGTAGTTGATGATGATGGCCATGCCATCCGCTTCGATTGCGCATGAGTTGTCGTCATCGAGTTTAAGTTCAATGCCGATTCGTTTGCCAAGTCCTTCTATGAGGTCGTTTGCATCCATTGATTGTTTATCCTTTCCCTTTGCTTAGACTCTGAAATATTCCCTCAAGACCTTAGGGCCGAGTTTGTCAATGAGATCATCGGTAAGTTCCTTCACGACGGGAAGGCCATTTTCGTTGATGAGTTCGGGGACCATTGCGCCGAGGGTGTGAGGGGCGTTGAAGTCCTGCATCACACACTTTTTGCCGCGAAGTTCGTCCTTGACGCGGTCGGCGACCTCCTTGTTCCAGCCTTTCTCTGACGAGAACCAATCCTCGCCCTCGAAGTCGGTTAGGACTTCCATAAACAGGATGACCGTGTTTTTGGGCAGGTCCGCCGCCTTGCCGTCGGCGATGTTCTCGAGTGCCCTTGCGTCTTCGGCGGACATGGCGTTGGCCTTGGTGAGGTGGTCGGCCTCGAACTTGATAAAACGCTTGCCCTGTTCCTCGATGCACGCGCCAGGACTCTCGAGATGTTTGACGAGTTCGTCCATCTTACCAGCCTCCTTTGCCGCGAAAAATGTATCGATCGCCTTCATTACGAACATCTTGGCGATGTTAACGATATATTTTTTGAGAGGCTCGATGCTTGTTTCGTCATCATAGTCGAAATGGACGTTTTCCGTGTGAATCAGGCCGCCTATGCGCTTCCAGAGGACTTCGTCGCGGAAGTTGGTTCCTTTGCTGAGTGGACGGAACTTGCCATCCTTGTAGTCGAAGTATTCGAAGCGAGTAATGTTCTTGGGCGGTTCCTCTTCAATATCGAGATAGTATTCGTATGCCTCGCTGGAACGGAGGGCCGAACCGTCTTTTCTGGATTTCGGATCGCGCTCTACATCAAGTTCGTTGCTGAGGTAATCGAGCGTCTTTTCGACACGATTGTAGAAATCCACCACGTGATCATTGCCCGATTTGGCAAACGCGGGGAGTTCCTTTTTGATCGCGTCCATCTTCTGAAGGTAGGGATTGTAAATTTCCTTGCGGATGCCGCCAAAGCGTGTCTTGACCGAACCCTCCACTTTGCCAGAGTCATTTACCTTTCCAGTGCCCTCCTGCTTGCTGAAGTCATCGATCTCTAGGGGGTTCTTCCCAATCTCTTCCACAAAGTTGCTGAATGCGCTCTTATCCACATCGAATTCATCCGCCCTTGCGACGATGGCCTTTATGCGGCGCTCGGTGAGGGGCTTGCCAGAAGACACTGTCCCATCCTTGCCAATCTCGAAGTCTTCGCGCTTGAAGACAGGTCCGAGAATTTCCGCAAGGTTGTCCATGAAATCCTCGGAAAACATCGTCTTGCCATTCACCTCGCTCATACCGTTGAGGTCGAACGCCTGGCCGAGTGACTTTAGAAGTTCCGTTCTTATGGCGTTGTTGTTGGCTTCGGTCTTGGACGAGCGGAACGGCTTCCAAAGGAAACTTCCGAGTTTGCCGTTTTGCTTGATGCCGTTTTTGCCGTCAAGATTGGCGATGGCATTGTCATTACCGAAATTGACGTTCCTGAATGCGTTTAGCGCCTCTGATTTGAATTCTAATGCCATGGATGATTTTCCTTATGTATTAAGTTGTTCGTTATTGAGTTGCATCTACATTATCTACACACTAAACGCTAATAGGTTACATCCTAAAGGTAATTTCAGCCTAATGTGAGGTTAGCTGCTGGAATTCATAGATTGAGATATCGACTTTTGACAGATTTTATGGCAGTATCCGTTAATCCTTTGCTATTTTTATGTGTCCGTTAGAAAACACGTGAACATCGAGAAGGTTACACCTGTATAAAGCCATTTGAGCCGAATGACGAACTATCCACTTCGTCATTTTCGGCAGCGGCCTCAGCTGCGGGGCGGAAGTCGGCGAGAAGTCGGCGCCATGTTTCGGCCTGGTTGACGAAAGCATCAATCGCCTCGTCCAAAGCATCGGTGCCGAGGGCATGGAGCATGAATCGCTGCATGATGACATAGACATCGCTCTCGGCATCCCTGGCGAAGAATGCATCGGACTGCATGTTCGCCTCAAGCAGTAGATTCGCGAACACGCCTGAGCCTTCGGCGGGCGGCTCACCGATCTCTGCGGAAAAAATCACCGCCTCTCCTCTGGAGACGATGCTGACGATGATACCATCTATGTCAAGTGCGGTGAAACCGTCCTCAACGGTGAGGTCCTCCACGCTGTGTCGCGCGGCAAAGTCGGCAATTAGTTCATTGAATTCCATGGTGGATTCTCCTGTTTACATGAAACGAAAAGTGGAAAAGGCTATAGTTGTCCCAGTCTATAATCACATTTTAATATAACATGATTTTACAATTATTATTGTATGAAGTACTGCAAATTCGTTAAAATTGCACCATAGAACCGAAATATGGTCGCATTTGCCATTGGCAAATATCATAATAACATCTTTGTAAAGTCATCTAGGATGAAATCTCTCTTTTATGGATTATTTTACAAGTGAGTTGTAGTTTAGAAAAACTGCTAGAAACGAAAAGAACAATGAACATAGGTAAGTTGGACAAAGGCAATAAACACAGAGTTTCCTTATGATAAACAAACTTCCTTCTGTTTCTTATAATTTTGGAGCGAATACTCCTGTGGAGTTGATTCAATCCCGTCTTGAAAACCTTCAGGCTGCTGGGGCAAAGCGCGTGATGCTTGACGCCTCACAACTTGTGCGTGCAGCCGATGACCCTCAATATCGAAAGGCGCTCATGGATGGATTGTCAGCTTCTGGCCTTGTGCTTTTTGATGTTCATGCCCCCCACGGTGTTATGGATTCTTTTGGATGCCCTATTCCAGAAGCCGAAGCGCATTTCTTTGACATTGCATGCAAGTCGATTCACACCGCTGCCGAACTTGGCGCCAAAACCATCACCTTCCACTGTTCGCGAACACGGCTGGTTAAAAACATGGCACCGCCTGGCGGCCCAATTGAGGAGGTCAATCTTTCAGGAGCTAAATCCCGCATTCTGCATGAGTTAGAGATTCTGTTGCCCGAGGCCGAAAAATATCATGTGATGATTGCACTCGAAAATCTGTTTCTGCCGAGTTCAACGGCGGTATTTCTCAAATCAATCATAAAGGAACTGCCGCATCCCTTCCTTGGGCTAAACTATGATTCTGGTCATGCATTGTTGCTTGAACAACAAATATACAAAAAGCCTTCTGACATAGCCGAATGGATTCAAATCGGATGGGCAGACGACACGGTGGTATTCCAGCCTGATCAGCTGGATGAGATGCTAAATCATGTGATTACGGCGCACTTGCATGATAATCACGGAAAATCCGACGAGCATTTAATGCCTGGAGACGGAATCGCGAATTGGTCTCAAATTATCCAACGACTTAAAACGGCTCCCAGACTCCTGTCCCTGCAGAGTGAGGTCTCATCCAAATGCTATCTGGAAGACCCTAGTTGCCAAGTCAAGGCATTCCAAAACGTCGGATTCAATTGACAATAAAAATACGAAGTCATTTCTTTAGATAGATTTTTCCCATCCGATGGAAATTGGCAGAATAATCCATGTTCTCCAACGGACTCCAAGAAGATGAGATGCCGTCTGGCCAGCGTCGAGTCCTCATGACATGTAAATAGAACTGTTGCACCGTTCGTATCTGTGTGTCAGGAAATAGTTCATCAAGACGGATTGCAAGGGCAACGCTCCATACGCCGCTTTCCATAGTATTTGATATCTTCAGGCTGTTCAACGGCCATTTGGAAACTTTCGAGACCTCTCCTAGGTAGTCATGTCGAACAGTCTCGAACGCTCCTTTGGGAGAAACGGCAATGTGCCCGTATGGTGGAGCCAAAGATTTGGCGAGGAAAATCTCAAAGTTGTCTCTCCAAGTTCCAGAAAAAGCGTCATCAGGCTTGCTGTAGTTCTCATCTTTAAGGAAGAGATAGTAATAATCATCGTCAAACGCGGCAGCGAGCTTCAGCGAGGGATCAGGATTCATGGAACCGTCCACAGTGGTCCATGTTGTTGCTGACGGCGTCAGCGTCAGTTTCCTGACAGCCTCCACGTCTCCATTGAAGTTTTTTGGCAATCGTTGGACATACATTGCAGGCACGGGATGCACCTGCATCATTTTGCGTTTTTCAGCAGCCTTGGCGCCAGAGAGCATCATTTGGTAGAACTTCTTGTCCATTGCCGCCACATTTGATTTTTCTGAGGGAGTCGTGGCCAGACTATAGGCATCGGAGATATGCTTTCCGAGTCGTCTGAGATTGTTGGCAGTCATCAGTCCCGTATTGGCTTCGGCTGTATGTATCACGCCACCAGCAAAGGAGGTCTTCCTAAACGTCTTCATGACATTAGTTGGATAATTCTCTGGATTGGAAACGATTTCCTGCACAGTAAGGTAGAAATCCTTAGCGGGTGCGGCGGCCTTTCCGAACTGGCGCGTGAAATACTCGTCTAGAATAGAGTTAACATCAGTATCCTTGCCGTCGAGCGCAATTCTGTTGATTACATAGCATTCCAGCATCTGAGTGTCAAAGTCTACTTCCACATAAAACCCTTGAATGCCGTCCGCCGCGAATTCTCTGAAGATGTCTCCCATCTTCCATGGACGGAGCATGGGAAAGAAGTCACCGTATTTATAGTACCTTTTAGCCTCAAATGCTGGAGAAATAAGGTATCCCCAAACAGAAAGCGGTCGCCGTTTCGCCTCGTTCTGCACCCACTTCTTATAAATATCATGTTGCCATTGATAGAGCCCTGGATGCTGCCATGAATCTATGGCCAAGCATAGTTTGACAGCGATGTTGTCCTCAAGTTTCAGGATTTTTGAATCTGGATAATCAAGAGATTTCGAATAGGCGCAGCTGGCGATGAAAATATCCTTTTCCTGAGCACGGGCGGCGCGAGCGATGCGATTGAGCCAGTCGAAATGAAGATAACAATGGAGTTGCTCCTGTGGCAACGTACCAAAAAGCCGTTTGCACTGCTCGCATTCACAAAACTCCTTATTGTCGTCCTCCAACACAGGGTAGGAGTAGCGGACTCCAGAGACGCGCATGGGCTTGAATCGTATGCCTGCCCCCATGTCTTCACCACGATACGCTGCCACCGCTTCTTTTGCAAAATACTCCACAGGCCCTGGATGTGAGAAGCAGATTTGTGGAGGCAAGTCATTATCGTCAGGATAGAGTCGGCTGATGTGGCTTAATGAGGCCTTCCCTTTCTGATGTGAAAAGTATTCTGGACGACTTTCAATGAACACCTTCTCCACATCTCCGTAGAAGCGTCCTGTGGCCTTGCCGTAATATCTGAAATAGATGGACCAAATGTTATGATTCACGCCTCCTGTCAGAAGAGTATTTCTCCAACGGAGCCGCAGGAGCGCATTCTCTCTCGCAGTCGCTGAGGTTGACCAGCCAGTTGAAAATCGTCGCTCGTCAGGCATGGCAGGCGTGCGCGTCCTTCGCGACGGCTGCAACGCAACCGTTTTCTGCTCTGGATAGCTGCACTCATCATCATTGAAAGAATAGTAACGGACACCGCAGGCACTCTCCAGAAAATCATACACCGCATCAAGGGTGCCTTTTAATGAATACTCCATGGACGGAAAGGTCTTGACATCCTGATAGTCCACAGTTGAGAAATCCTGTTGATCGCGTCCTCTTATGACTATTCCATCCTGCATCACCACGAAATCAGTCGCCCCAGGCGACATGTTGTCGTCACTGATGATTTTGACAGGAAGCATATCTGCGGGGGCATTCCCTCGCACAATGGGGCATTCTGCGCCGCTCATCCGCCGCAGTGCATGACACAATTCAAACGCCGCCATCTGCGCGGCACGTGTCGGCTTTGAGGAAAGCTGTATCACGCATTTTGTTTTTCCCGCATCAACAAGAATGGCCTCGCCAGCCGCATGCAACGACATTCCTGCAAAACACAAGAGAAAGCAAGCTATCTTTCCTAAGTCATTCATTGAGCAATTCTCCACTGGTTTAACCATTATTATAGTTGATACCATACTTCTAGGCATGATAAATGCAACCTGTTTGGTCTCAAAAGAGGAAGAATTATAGGACATCATTCACTCCATACAGGACATCAAACTCTTATATGTGTTACCTCCGCAAAGGCATTCCCTTGATGACAGGAACGAACAGCACCAGTTATTTGGATTCCAGTAATCTGTTAAACGTCGTTGTTGAAGAGTATTTTTAATTCAATTTATTTTAATGAATGTAGGTTTGAAAAGCCAACGTTAAGTTTTAAATTATCCAGAAAGCCAATTAGGTTTTAAATTACCGAGAGGGATTAAAAAGGAATATTGAACATGCTGAATCTGAAAACCTACCATCGACCACCATCCATCAATTCGCCAGGGTATTTTTGGCTGTTGAATGGTCCGATGGACGAGAAGACGCTTCGTAAGCAGTTGAGAGATATGGCACAGGTTGGCGCAAGGACCGTTTGCCCTCATCCTCTGCCGCCTGAGTTCAGGAAGTTCTTCCATAGTCAAATGCCCAATAATTACTATCTCACGCCTGATTATTTTAAAATGTATCAGGTGATAGTGGATGAATGCAAACGGTTGGGGATGAACTGTTATCTCTATGATGAAGGGGGCTGGCCGTCGGGAGGCGCCTGCGGGCAGGTTTTTGCGTCCGACCCAGTTAAATTCCGCAGAAAAAAGGTGGTTTTGGATGGTCAGGGAGGCTATAAAATCGAACTGGATGCAATCAATCCTGAAAAAAGTACCGTGCCTGACATTCTAGCCAAAGGCTGCACAGAGACGTTTCTCAAATTGACGCATGAACGATATCTCAAGGCCGTCGGCGATCGCTTTGGCAAAAATATCCGCTTTGCATTTACAGATGAGCCAGCCATGGTCTATTGCCACTTTACGCAGATGACATGGACAGATGATTTCGCAGAGGAATTTATGCGGCGGAAAGGATACGATGTCCGACCGTATCTTGTACCCCTGCTGGAGTGGTCACTGGACTCGAAAATCAGCGATGTGCGTATCGATTTCCATGATGTCGCAGCTTGGCTTTTTGTTGAAAGATATATGCTTCCGATTCGTGACTGGTGCAGAAAACACGGCTTGAAGTCGGGTGGCCATGTCAGCGGGGAGGATAGTTTTGTAAACTTGCAACTGATGGATTTCGGGCATCCACTACGCACACTGCGTGCACTTGACGAGCCTGGCGTGGATCTCATATGGCGTCAACTCTGGCCAGGCGAGAGGTTGCATCCATTCCCGAAACTCGCATCCAGCGTTGGCAACCAAGGTGAAAACCACAATATTTTGGGCGAATTGTTCGGCGTATATGGCAATGGGTTGACATTCGGGCAGATGCAGTTCCTTGTGGATTATATGCTGCTGAACGGCGTCAATACGTTTGTCTTTGGATGCAGACCGTTTACGACGGAAGACGGCATGGAGGGCGAACGCCCGCATTTCGGGCCTGTCAATCCGCAGTGGTGGTGCATCAAGCCGTTCCACGAATATGTCGCGCGTCAGTCTCGACTTTCGACGGATTCCACGCCTGTCGTCGCCACGGCGCTATTCCTGGATGTCCGCACGATGTGGGGCGAACTGCGTAAGGCGAACTATTCCGCTGAAAACCAACTGCAACTTGCGGAACGACTGTTGGCTCAGCAGAGTGATTTCGACTACATTGACGATGATGTTCTCGCCACAGCGAAGATTCAGCATGGCAGATTAAAAATCGGACGCGCACTCTATGACCGTGTTGTCATTCCTGTCAATGCGAATCTCGCGCCTGAGGCGCGTCAGAATTTGGAGCGGCTCAAGGCTGCAGGATTCCCTGTCCTGTCGTCCGACGAGACACAACTTGTGCCTCCGACGCTGAAAGTCATTGGCGGCGACTGGCGGCTGCGCGTCAGGAAACATCGCCGCGCCAACGGCGATGTGCTCTATTTCATCATGAATATTTCCGAAAAAGAGATTACGGCTGATTTTCAGGCAGAGGAGAAACGTCCTGTCGCACGGTGCGATTCGTGGAGCGGTCGCGTTTTCACACTGAAGACAAAAGAACTCGGTGCTTGGCGTTGGACATTCAGACCGTACTCAATGACTGTCTTTCTGCTTGCCGAAGACATGTCTGGCGCAGAGCCAGAGCCGCCAGCGCCAGCCGAAGCCATTGTTGAACTCAAGAGCGGCTGGAAAATCAAGCCGTTGCGGCAGGTGACTGTCGGAGAGCATGATTTCATTGTCTCTGACTGCAAGGCATCCGCAAAGACAGTTCGGCTTGGCGACTGGAAGGACACGCTCGGTGAGGATTTCAGCGGCGAGGCGGAATACCGCTTGATGTTTGATGGCGGAAAAGCACACGGTGCCTCATTCGTTGATTTGGGCGATGTCAAATACAACGCGACGGTGTTCCTGAACGGCAAATGCCTTGGAACACGCCTCTGCCCTCCATACGTCTTTCCTGTTGGAGGAGCGATGAAAGATGGACGGAACACGCTGACAGTCCGTGTTGTCAATACTTTGGCGAATGCAGTGGCACCGCAGGAGATTTTGGAGAAATGGCAGAAGCAGTTCCAGCCGCAGTCGTCCTACGAGACACGTCAGCGCAGTTATGAGAGGGAGAGTCTGCCATCGGGTCTTTTCGGTCCCGTGCTGTTGCGTACAGCGGCATCCACAAATATGGAAGCCGCGACAACGATAAATGTCGCTGAAGAATCATCAAAAAGGAGTTAAATGATATGAAGTTACTGTTTGTAGGCGATTTGCATCTGGGTTCATGTTCAGAAGAAAAAGAATTAAAAGCCAGAGATGGGATTCTTAAACGCGCGGCGGAAGCAGACCTTGTCATAATTGGAGGAGATATCTCCGACGCGGGGCGTCCTGAACAGTATGCTCGCTTTATTCAGTATTATTCTCCAATCAAAGACAAATGTATTCTAATTCGCGGAAATCATGACATGGGCAATTACTTTAAGACGTTCCAGTCGTGGTTTCCAAGCGATGCGAAACTGAATTTCCATCCAGGAGAATATCCAGTCTGGATATGGACGTCGAACTGGTTTGAAATGCTGAATGCCAACACAAAATGCTTCTCGGTCCAACAACATCTTCCAGAACCTTACAATCGTATTGCCCAACCTCCTGTCATCGTTGTCTATGATGGTCTTGGACCATATTATTACATTGAAAGAGGCGGTGTCCGTTTAATTGTGCTTGACGCGTCAACACACCGCCTTGACGAACCGCAGCAGCAATGGCTGAAGCAGACCATTGACTCTTCCACGCTGCCAGTCATCATGCTTCTGCACACGCACATCATTCCAGGAGGCAGCCATGACGATGCCTGCTGCCTGCTGTGGGATTCTGGGCCGATGATTCAACAGTTGATTCATAATGAAAAGGTGCTTGGTGTTTTTGCCGCCCATCTCCATTTCAACAGCGCATGGGATTGGAACGGCAAAAAGATTGTGCTGACTGCCGATCGTGGCGTTTCTCGTTTCATTCAAGTGGAAAACGGAAAAATCACCTATATCGAACCATTGGACAATCAGTGCAGGAGAGACATTCCTGAGGGTTATCGTGGAATGTTTGATGTCACTCCGCTGGAGCCTCGCTATTGGTGCCCTGACGGAGTGCTGGCGAGAAACACGTTCTGGATATTGAAGGACAAAGGCTTCTGGGATGATGTCCTTCCTGTTCGGACGCATTGGGGCTGGCATGACCCTGACGGCGTCGGCGGACTGATATGGTCGCTTCCGCCAGAATTTCTGCCAGACAAAGAGATGTGGTTCTCCGTCAATTTCCGTTCCACGACACCATGGAAACTTCTATTGGAGGAAAACGGAGTGAAAACAACGGTTTGCCAAGGTGAGCCAGGTGAGAATCTGATTGCGACAGGTTCATTTGGCCGAGGGCCGAATCGTCCATTCCGTCGTGTCATTTTGCAACAGGATGCGCCTGCATGTGGACATGCCACCATCTATATGGCGTTGCATGACACGCCTACGCCAAAGTTTACGCCATATCATTAAAATTGAGAGCTAATTTCAATTATTAGGCGGTGTCCATGCGGCGCTGTCGGATGGCATTCGCCAATCCGCTCGCGGCGAAAGGGCGATGCTGCCGACTTTTGGTCCGTCGGGCATGCAGCTGCGTTTGAACTGCTGGCTGAAAAAGCGTCGAATGAACTTCTGCAAGGCGGCGTGGAGCATCTCCTTTGGATAGTCCGAAAAGGTCATGGTGGCCAGGAAGAGCAGCTTTTCAGGCGGGGCGCCATATTTAATAAAATGGTATAGGAAGAAGTCCATGATTTCGTATGGCGCGAGAATCTCCTCCGTCTTCTGCTGAATCTGTCCGTCATCTGTTGCGGGCAGCAGTTCGGGGCTGACTGGAGTCATGGCGATATCGTCCAGAATTTCCCGCACAGGCGATTCGGAGTGGTGTGCAATATGAGTGACAAGATGGCGGACAAGCGTTTTCGGCACTCCGCTGTTGACGGCATACATTGATATATGGTCCGCATTGTACGTGCAGAAGCCGAGGGCTATTTCGGAAAGGTCGCCTGTGCCGACGACTAGTCCGTCGCATTGGTTTGCGACATCCATAAGGATTTGTGTGCGTTCTCTCGCCTGAGCGTTTTCATAGACAACGTTGTAGTTGTGTTCGTCATGTCCAATGGCGCGGAAATGCTCAAGACAGGCGTCTTTTATGCTAATTTCGCGCAAGGTGGCTCCCAGTGCCTTCACAAGCTGACAAGCGTTGTGGTATGTTCTGTCTGTCGTCCCAAAGCCTGGCATAGTCAAAGCAATAACATCACTTGGAGATTTCCCGATAAGCTTCATGCTTTTGACCGCAACCAGCAAGGCGAGAGTCGAATCAAGGCCGCCTGAGACTCCAATGACGGTGCTGCGGCTATGTGTATGGAGCATTCGTTTTGCCAGTCCGTGAACTTGGATGGAAATGATTTCATCGCAGTTTTCCTCCTTCTCGGACGTTTCCTCTGGAACGAACGGATGGCGCGGGAGTATCCTTTTGATGTCGGTCAAATCGTCAACAGGATTCAACTTGATTCTGCGGAACGCTGGAGTGACTTTTTCCGCATTGTCCTTGAATGATGATTCGCAGTATCTTGTGCCGACAATTCGCCCCAAGTCAACATCTGTGAAATAGATGCTGCTTTCCGTCTGGAAACGTGGAGAATCAAATAGGATAGCGCCGTTTTCCGCGACTAGGCAATGACCGCTGTAAACAGTGTCGGTCGTAGATTCGCCACATCCAGAAGAGACGTATGCGTATGCGGCGACGCATCTTGCGCTTTGCTGGGCGACCAATGCGCGACGATAGGCAGCCTTGCCGACGAGTTCGTTGCTTGCCGATGGATTGGCAATAAACGTCGCTCCTGCCAATGCCTGAGTGCAACTCGGCGGAATGACACTCCATAGATCCTCGCAAATTTCAATTCCTATGCACAGTTCGCGGTTGACAAAAAACAGCAGATCAATCCCAAATGGTATGTCAGTGAATCCAGCCAAATCAACCGTCGTAGCAGTAACATTCCATCCGCTTGAAAAATGGCGCTTCTCATAGAACTCACGATAATTCGGCAGACTGCTTTTGGGGACGATTCCTCTTATCGCACCATTTTGGATGACGACCGCTGCACTGAATACACGGCAATTGAAACGGACGGGCATTCCGACGATGATGACTGTATCAATACCATTTGATTCCTTAACTATTTCTGACAAAGCATCTTCCGCCTTGTCCAGAAGATATGATTGATGGAAAAGGTCACCGCATGTGTAGCCTGTGATGCACAGTTCAGGAAACAAAAGCACGGATGCCTTGTTTTCGGCCCCCTGTTTCATCAACGCGATGATTTCTTTTGTATTGAATGGCACATCCGCAACCCGAAGCCGTGGAACTGCGGTCGCCACGCGATAAAACCCGAACATAATCTAACCTGTTGTTAACACTAAACCTGTCCGCAAAGACTTCCGCCTTGCAATAATATTGGTTGGATATGTGCAAGTTTCATGCCAGAAGAAGGATAATTGTGTCAATTCTAGGATCATAATGGCTGCATGGTTGAAAAGTCTGCCTTCAAATCGAATCAATCTTTACATTTTCTGTAATGAGTTGAATAATGTTTACAAAATACGTTGTCTTAATTGTCATGACAAGCACGGACGAAGAGCAATGTCTCTTTAACATTATATTAAAATTGTAGTATTGAGATTATAATTCAATTTAAATCTAAAAATGAATTTAAATGATTATGTTTGTTTCATGTTATCTCTTGATTTGATGGAATTGAATTTGGAACATTGTGACTTATATTAGGTGCTGTCCTTCCATACAATATGGCTGGAACTCTTAAAACTGCATGGCTATCAATTAGAGGATTTCCAAAGGTAAACAATGAAATCAGCTTATTACGAGGCAGATCCGTTCTGGGGAAACGGCATCACACAATCGGTCAAGCCCGATGGCACAGTGCGTGGATGGAACTGGCTAAAGGCACAGACTGGCAATACACACCCAGGGGCGCAATTGCCATTGGGATGGGTGTCGGTCTGTCCGTATTCGGGGGCATATCCAACTGGCTACGGCACAAATGCTTGCAGTTTCAATGGTCCTGGCCATAAGATGTATGACAGGAAGATGGCGTATGGGATTACTCATTTTCACATGTCGGGCACGGGATTCGTTGGACAGTTCTACAACTACCTTCTATGCACTCCGAAATCCGCATCAGCTGATACGAGCCAAATGTCGTCATTGACTGACGAGATGGCAACTCCAGGATACTATGCCGCAACTCTTTCAGACTATGGAGTCGCTATCGAACTGACGGCGACGCCGTTTGTGGCAATTCATCGCTACCATTTCCATGAAGGGCGTGGACATCTTTCAATCAATCTTAACGCCATTGGACTGCGCATCGACAAGGGAAAGCACTACTCTGAGAAGATCGATGACTGCGATGCCACCAAGATCAAAGACAGCGCATGGAAAGGCAGCATTTTCGCCAATGGTGTGCGTATCTACTTTTCAGTTGTTGCATCTGGCAATATTCATCGCAATACACTTCTCGACAACACCATTGAATACGATTTTGCATCATCCGATGTCGAAGTTGCCATAGGTTTCTCACTAACCAGTCAAGATAATGCAGTGGAGCATGCGATGGAGACTGCACAAGAGGGCTTTGACGCTGTTCGAGAAGCGGCGGTTAATGCCTGGACAACATTGTTGGAGAGGATAAGGGTGGAGTTTCCCGACAACTCTCTGCGGTCCAGATTCTACAGTTGCCTTTACCATTCACTTGTGAGACCCGCCCACCATGATGGAGGCTACATAGAATTTGTGACAATGTGGGACACCTACCGCACGCAACTACCTCTGGTGCTCTCAATAGCTCATGAGCACGCCCGTCCAATGCTCCTTTCGATGCTTGACAGCATTGATCGTTTCGGATTCTTTCCAATACTGTACTACATGAACGAGAAGCTTGACCACGAGTCTAACCAGGCATCCACGCTTGTCGTCTATACTCTCTGCGATGGCTTCATGCGCGGCATCCTTACGCAAGATGACTACCCTCGTATAAAACGCTCTCTAGAGGCGGAATTCAAACATGCAGACTTCACAGGCAAATCACCGACTCATATTCTGGACATCGCAGGCGCATACCATGCCGCATCAATCATCGCGCAAAAGTGCGGCGACACGGAATATGCCACTCAACTCGAAAGACGCAGTGGAATCTGGATTCAAGCTTACGACAAAAAAACAGGATACCTTGTCAAAGATGCAATATACTATGAGGGCAACTACCGTAACTACTCATTTAGACCGCATACATTTATGCAACAGCGCATCGATTTAGCTGGCGGTGTTGAGCAGTTCAACGAGATGTTGGATGACTTTTTCACCATAGGATACGATGGTCCTGTCCTGAACGAAACACGCCCGATAAGGGAGGGCTTTTTCGAGGGGATGAACAATGAGTCGGACATGGAGACGCCAGCCACTTATCTCTGGTGCGGACGATTGGACAGATTTGCCGAAATCAATGATCTGATACGAAGGTTCCAATTCACCGACGGTGAAGGCGGCGCGCCTGGAAACGTCGAGTCTGGCGCATTGAGCTCATGGTATGTCTGGAGTTGCCTTGGACTGTATCCACTTACAGGAACGCAGTACTATCTCCTTGGCTCGCCGTCTATCTCATGCGCGGACCTCGATCTCGCTAGCGGGACACTGCACATCGAAACAATCCGTGAAAGCCCAAATGCCATCTACCCTATCGGCTATTCGTTCAACGGACGTCATTTCACGGAGCCCTGGTTGCCTGTCGAAGAGATGGAAAACGGTGGAACGCTCGTATTCAAGCTTGCAGACAAACCACCAGCAGCTCCTTCGCCAGTGCCTAATTGGCTCTAGTGCTTAATTGATTTAATTTGTGTACAGACTGCATTGGAGTTTTGGAGATGTTTTTTGAGGACTCCTTTAACTGACAAAAAAGCGAAGAAGCCGCCTGCTGCAATGAATACAAGCAAGAAGAGTGATGACTTAATTATAGGCCACGACGGCCATTGGCGGCGCATCACAGAGTGTTCGGGGTGATTCGGATTGACAAGGCAATAGGTCTGCGTTCCAGGCGGGAGGCTCTCTACGATTTGTAACAACTCCTTACCGCCGTTGTTGGAAAACACTCCTGAATGGAAGAAGTCGAAGCGTTTGCAGGTGAATAAATGGTCCTCCCATTGGTAGTCAGCGGAAATCTGAATTCGGTAACTATTACTCCGCGAACGATTGTCGCTGACGTTGACCACTTTTGACATAGTCACCACTGCGGGACATTCCACCCAGTTCTTGCTAAAACAATTCTGTGCCAATGGCAGGATGAGTTGCAAAAAGAGTCCCGTCAACGGAATGCCCAAGAAAAACAGTCCGAAAAGGAGTCCGCCGAGGGACAGTCCTTCTTGCGAGTTGGACTTGCGCTGCTCTTGATCCATGTCGTCTTCTGGTGACCAAAGACCACTTTGGCTCCACACCTTTAGGTTCATGGCGTCAGCCAGACGACTGGCGTCCTGAGCGAAAGCCTTATAGTTGCCGTGGTTTAGAATGTTTATCCGCGAACCATCCTCAAGCACAAGATTGAGTTCCCACGCGAGGAAGTCAACTCCCCTATTTTTGGAGCAACTCTTCTTGATGACTTGCAGGGCGGCGATTTGAGAAAAGCCCACGCGTCTTTTTCCGTATGAGAACGAACCAGAGAGCAAATCAAAGACTATTCGCTTGCGAAAACAAAACAGCATAGGGACTAGCATAAAGACTATGCCGCCGTAAATTGGAAAGCCCTCCTTTCGCACGATGCCGATGGTTAAGATGGCGCCGCCAATGAGCAAAAACAACAAAAGAAAAAGATGCATGCCCCAAGTCGTGACGACACGCACACGCCTTTTAGAACTGAAATCGAACTTGTAGTCGCGAAAATTGGCGGCGCTGTTGCTATAAAGCGGCTCAAAGCTTGTCTGTTCCCGCACTTGTTCTAGTTGGATAGGGGTCATGATTTTGCCATAATCATTTCTTCACGCTGATAGAGAGGTTGTCGAGATAGACGACGCCTTCGGCAGAGTCTATATTATAGATGTAGAACGCAGGGTTTGTGACATCCTTTGCGGTCTTGAAAGTTGTCTTTACATGATGAAACTCGCCATCGACTGGAACGGTGTTGTTATAGGCGCACATCACATAGCGCTCGGGCCCCGCGGCTCCCTTGTCGTTACACATCATTGCGAACGTCTTTCCGTTGGATGGGTTGCATTTGACGGACTTGCAGAAGTCGAACTCGAGAATGTATTCTGTCTCAGGAGCGAGACCGAATTTGACATTGGTATAGCAGAACTTGCCATTGCCTCTTAATCTGAGCGAACGTTTGCCGTCTTTCGGTTTTTCAGTGGAATAGATGCCCTCCTCGAAATCAATGAGCAGCGGTTCGTCAGCGGTGACATTTGGCTTCTCAAATCTGAATCTGGCAACGCTATATTCAGAGCCAATGGAGGTAAGAGAAGTGCGAGAGATGCCTTCGCCGCTGACAGTCAGTTTGGCGATTTCAGCATTCTCGTTGTCTCCATTACGCTCAAAAGCAAGCAACTCGCCACTGAGAGGCGCAAGCTCCACCGTTCTCTCCTCGCCAAAGAAACTGACGGAGAGGACGCTTTTCTGAGGCCTGAAGTTGAAGAGATTAACAATGGAAGTGCTTTTGTCTGTCTGTTCGGCGTATGCGGTCCACGCATGATCGCCATGCACTTGATCTATGAGAACAATGGCCGAAACGAACGACTTTGGGGCATCAAATGTTATAATCCCGTCCTTAGGCGCAAGGTCGATTCTCTTCGGTCTTCGTCCGAGTTCGCAGAGTACAGCGGAGTTGAGTGTGAAGCCTTTTGGCATTTCGTATGATATTTTTGCGACTGCATTGGCTGGATTGCTCATAGTGAGCGTGATGGCTCTAGTGCCGCCGTTGGCTATGAACTTCGCACTTTTGCTGTTGCAGATATGCGCATAGCAGTCTATGAGGCCGCTGTCGCAGGAAATGCCGATAGTGTCATCAAAGACGGACTGGTTCAGGAATGGGGCGATGCTCTGCTTGAGCTTAAGCATGTGATAGACTTTTGAGAACATCACTATCAAATCGAATCTGTTGCCGTGCAGAAAGGCCTGCCTAGTGCTCTCGACCATCTTCGGCTCTGTCCAGAGACCATTGCATCCGCCCTGGAAAATGATGTGGTCTGGAAGAGTGTAGCGATAGATTGCGGGATGTCTTGCGAATCCTGATATCACAAAGCAAAGGCCTTCGGAACCGAATATATCGCCAACACCTTCCGTTATCGAGCAGAACTCTGGCTCCTTGGCGCGCATCTCTGACATCATCTTCCTTAGGAATGCGATCTTATGCATTGGCTTGTCGCCTTCGCCATTCATGCCAAAGATTGGTTTGAAGTCTGGAACGTTTCTGAACGCGAAAGTGTCAAGATATGCAGTGTTACAATTGTATTTGGAT